>BNJT01000634.1_pt1 | contig 302414 bp, 402 predicted proteins | sample 8540491 | NCBI WGS metagenome assembly BNJT01 (sample SAMD00202455, study PRJDB9452) | human saliva metagenome | host: Homo sapiens | reverse complement strand
ATTGGACTTTTTGGAACAATTTTAAGCAATATGAAACTTCGACAGATTAAGGATTTTTTGTGTAAGAATCGCCTTCAGGCGCTCTGTATTCTTAATGGTGTCGTTTTGGCTGTGGGCTTGATCGTGGCGATGCTGCTTTCTGATGATACTCGGTGGACGAACTGGAGCTTGAGCAGGCTGGGGGAAACCACCTCGAATCGTTTGTCTGCATTTTCGTTCAATTCGGGAGTGTTTTTATCTGGTTTGATTATGGCGACGATTGGATTTTTTATGAATCGCGGTTATCTTAAGCTTGGTCAAATTCGCTCTGCTCGAATATCTGGCTGGATACTTTCATTGTTTGCGATTTGTATGATAGGAGTGGCGCTTTGTCCGAACGATACAATGCACGCGGCGCATTTTGTTTTCTCGCGCGGCATCGTGATATTGATGGTGCTTTTAATGTTTCTTTTACCGTCGAGTTTGAGCTATTTAACTCATCGTGAGCGAATCTCGTCTTTCAGTTTTCCGATTTTTGCGGCAATTATAGCAGCGCAAGGTTACGCGATGGGCAAGTTTTGGTTTGTGATAGTAGAAGTTTTATTGGGGATTTTTGCGACGATGTGGCTAGTCCTGGTCTGCCGTCGGATGGAACTTAAATTGTCTGACCTGAAAACTTCATAAAATGCTATAATTACTTCAAAAGGAGTAATTATGAATCACACAATTTTTGACGACATCGTATAGCGGTAAGTTGGACTTTTTGGAACAGTTTTAAGGAGCTATTACACACGATAATAGTAGTAGCTCAAAAACTTGTAATAAAAGAGGCAGTTCTGTGTGCCGATAGAGAATTTGTTGCAGCGAGAGAGATCGCTAAAAAAGATAGGAGGAGGTAAAATGGATACACAACAATTTGACGCACTTATCATTGGTTTTGGCAAAGCTGGCAAGACATTGGCGGTAGCGCTGGCAAATGCGGAAAAAAAGGTAGCGCTAGTGGAGCGGTCGCCAAAGATGTATGGCGGCACCTGTATTAATATTGCTTGTATTCCTACTAAGGTGCTAGTCAATGCAGCCGAACATCATCAAAGTTTTGATGAGGCGATGGCACATAAGACAACAGTGGTAGCGCGGTTGAATGAGAAGAACTATCATATGCTTGCGGATCGTGAAACAGTGAGCGTCATTGAGGGTGAGGCATCGTTCGTAGATGATCGTACTGTGAAGGTTGTGGCGGGTAACGACGAGCTAGTAGTCAGTGCGCCGCAGATTTTTATTAACACCGGTGCGGAATCAATCATCCCAGATATTCCAGGTGTTGATAAGCCGTTTGTATATACCAGTACTGAATTGCTGGATAGAATGACGCAGCCAAAACAGCTAGCTATCATTGGTGGCGGTTATATTGGGTTAGAATTTGCCTCAACTTATGCCAAACTTGGTACAAAAGTAACAGTATTTGAGAGGGGCGATGCCCTGCTTGCACGTGAAGATCCAGCAATTGCTCGGGCTGCTACTGAAGCATTGCAGGCACAGGGTATTGAGATTGTGTTTAGTGTGGATGTGACAGCGATTGAGGGTGAGTCTACTGCGACGATTTCGCACGGTAAATCATGATGATTACGCTGGTTATGATGCGGTTTTGATGGCTACGGGCCGTCGCCCGGCAACGATGAGCTTGAATTTACCAGCTGCTGGTGTAGCGACGGATGAGCGCGGGGCAATTGTGGTTGATGAAACACTTCGCACTAGTCGGTCGCATATTTGGGCAATGGGCGATGTAACGGGCGGGCCACAATTTACCTATGCGTCGCTGGACGATTTTCGGATTGTGAGAAGCCAGTTGCTGGGTGACGGTCTGTACACTCGCGCCAAACAAAAAACCTTGCCGTACACGGTCTTTATGCAAACGCCGCTAGGTCGGGTGGGTATGACAGAGGCTGAGGCGCGTGCGACGGGGTGCGAAATTATCGTAAAAGAGCTGCCTGCTATGGCGATTCCACGCCTGCATGTTGATAATGCTACAACAGGATTGCTGCGTGCGGTGATTGATGCAAACACTGAACAAATTTTGGGTGCTAGTTTATTGTGTCGTAACTCACCAGAAGTCATTAATATTATCAAAACTGTAATGGATAATGGACTGCCATATACTGTACTGCGTGACCAAATATTCACTCATCCAACGGTGAGTGAGGCATTGAACGATTTATTTGTATAAAGGAGGAATATGAATCACACAATTTTCGATGACATCGTAACAGGTAAAATGAAATCATGGAAGGTTTGGGAGGATGAGAAGTTTTTGGCGTTTTTGACGCCGTTTCCAAATACGCCGGGTTTTACCGTGGTGATACCAAAGCAAAATCCAGGTGATTACGTATTTTCTTTGGATGATGAATTGTACTCTGAAATGATGCTGGCAGTGAAAAAGGTTGCTAATATTTTGGAAAAAGCCTTTGATACACCGCGAGTGGCGTTGATTTTTGAAGGTACAGGTGTGGCGCACGCTCATGCCAAGTTAATGCCATTGCATGGTGATTTGGCAAAGGGAATTGGTTCGCCAGTGTCACACGAGCAGGCATTTTATGAGAAATATCCTGGCTGGCTAACCACGGCTGACGGTCCGAAAATGGACGACGCTCAATTGGATGAAATTCAGGCGCGAATTTTGGCCGTGCAAGATAAATAGGATAGCTAGTTCGCCTCTAATTTTACGTCTTTTCCTTCATACATGTTCAGATAGAACGGATATAATTTGTCGGCGTACTTTTTAACCTCGTCTTGGTTTAAGGCTACAATGTCGTGACCGATACCGAATGAGGCCGGAATTGAATAATATTGGAATTTGGCGCCAGAAGCTGCAGCCATTTGCTTAGGTATGTTGACCGCGAGATTTTTATCAATTGCGGTGTCGTTTTCGCTCGTTACAACCCCGACATATTTTAGCCCTGGAGCTTTTAGGTCGGATTTATAGTTTTTGGCGATTATTATATATTTTCCAAGAGCTCGATATGACAAATTGCTACCCGTGAACGAATCTGGAAGGATATTACGTCCATAAAGATTTCGTAAAAGCGGGATTTTCCAGGAAGGAGTTTCCGACGCTGAAGGCTGATAAAAAGGTGATAGAAGTAGCGCTCGTGATATGGTTTGGCTGTTGTATTGAGTAATCCAGGTCGCCATATTTGCGCCGCCAGAAAGTCCGACAACTCCCGTTTCATCGCCCAAACCGCTAATTATGCTAGTGCTGGAGTTCATAAATTGTGCCATTGCTGGAATGGTGATTTCTCCGTGTCGTTTATTGTCCGTCAGACCGTGGCTGGGAACGCGGGGAATATAGACGTTATAGCCGGCATTGAAAAAGGTGTCGCCCAAGTCTGCGAATTGCTGTGGGCATGCGCTTACGCCATGAATCATCATGACGGCTTTGGCGGTTTTTTTGCCGTGGGTTTTAATAATCGATCGGCATTCTGATCTAACGTCGGTATTTGAAGTGTCTTCGCTAACAGTGCGATTTGCAGCGGCGATGGCGTCGTTGTAGTTCAATTTTTCAGAGCTTGAAGATTGCAATTGCTTGGATGTTGCTGGCCAAAAGGAAAGGCTGCGGCGACTAGTAAGGCGGTTATAATGACAATTGAACAGACTACCCAAATAGTAATTTTTATATGATGCGATTTTTCCGTGAAGTATTCATGAGTATATTATATTGGTTGCGAGTGGAGTTGTGAAGTTTTGTGGCGTCAGCGTTCTTAATAGCCCATACAAATGTCTCTATAAGGTCGCGTCACAATTTCCATTGACTCCAGACCGAGTTTGGTCTCAATTTCACTAATCATTATCAGCGCACTAGTTTCATCATCTGACAAAACCTCAACTTCCACGAAAGTCCCGGCGTCTTTGATTTCGTCGATGGCTACCGTTGCTTGCGGAAAATCAGAGGACTGAAACGAGCGACGGTATTTATTGACCTCGACCAGTTGCATCATACCGAGGTTTGCCAGTAGTTGCTTGGCGGTTGCCGCATCTTCGGGCTGGATTGATAGGTTCGTCTCGGGCTTGATGATTACATTATTTTCCGTATGTGTCGCAGCGGTCGTTGCCGGCTTATATGTTACCTCAGCAAAACTATCGCGCTGGCGAATCCGCAAGCATTCAACCGTCTGCATAAAATCGACATCAGGACGAGAATAATACGTATCAGTTTCGCGGAGATTACTCTTTAGCTCAAAACTGATGTTTTGCAACCGCCCGATTAGCTCTTCAATATTGTCCGTTAGCTGGCGCTTGCGTTCGATTTCTAGTAATTTTTTGGTCATTTGATAGCCTTTCTTATGGAAGTGTAGATATTTGAATACTTATTTATATTATGGTTTAATTATAGCAAGAAAGGCAAATAATTTTATGACCACACACCAATTAAAATTGGCGACTGAGCCGTTTAACGCTATTATTTCTGGCAATAAGACTATCAAGTCGCGACTATATGACGCCAAACGACAGAAAATCCAGATCGGGGATCGGATTATTTTTACAAATAGAGATAATTCCGAGCAAACTGTTACCGCTGAGGTTGTTGGTTTGCTTAGATGCGCGACATTTCGTGACTTATTTTCTCACAATAATCCGCGAAAGTTCGGCGGTGATAATGTCGAATGGTTAGAAAATCAAATTTCTGAATTTTATTCTATCGAAGACCAAAAGATTTATGGCGTGATTGGTATTGAGTTTAAGGTTTGTCGATAAGCTTGCATATTGGCGGTGTTAATATTTCTTCTTCAGAATCTTTTCTCTACTAGAAAATCAGCTAGAGCTAATAGTCCATGATTATCGTCGCCTTTATTTGTTTTAGGATTGCGTTCATGCTTGCGACGTTTATAGTTTTCGCTAGGTCATTTCTGGATAGTGGCGTGGCGGTTTGTTGATAAAAATATATGGGCGCTGAAATATAAAATGGGTCAGACGTGAAAGCTTCGGCAAGGTTTCTTAGGTCGGTTGCGTGCGAGGATATGTTAAAGCTTTGTAAATATGTCTGTATAGTTTCACTTGAGCTCAGTCGAGCAAGATCTGTGTTTTTTACGGTGTAGGTTTGGCTGGTGTAATTGCCGTCATAGTACGCTATAAACTGTTCGGGGCTGGACGGGTAGGATGAGATTTTATCGAAACAAATGTCGCGCACTAGGTCTAAAAGTATTGGGTATGTGCAGAAAAATGCGGCAGTCAATTCATCGCTGGCATCGGCAATTTCTATATCAATCTTAACGTCTGTAAAATCCTTCGGACTATGGCTGATTTTAAGAGGAGAAATCTTAGATTTTGGGTGTGAATTGCTGGGGGTGGTTTTTTGACTATCGATAAAATATTTTTGACAAAGAGCGAGCTGTTCTTGTAATAGTGTCATGTCTGCTATATCAATGTTGGATTGCATCTCGGCTTCTATGTGTGAGATGGACTGTTGAATAAGAGGCTCCTCAAAAGGCGTAATATCGTTGATGATTTTTTCAAATAATGTATTAGACTCGCTTGTGAATAGTGCGGACGTAAAAAATACGCTTGATTCGCTAGTCGTGCCGTCTAACTCTCCAGCGAAAGCTCGGTTGCCGCCAACTTTTTCCGTTTCCTTTAAGAATCGCCTAATAATCAGATGCTCAAATAGGTGACATATATCGTGGTTTGCTGGTAAAGAATATGCTGAGTGCAAGTTGTGAATCATGAGTTTATTATATCAGTATGGAAGTTAGCCTAAATCTTATAAGCTTGGTGGTGTGTTCATATGAAGAAAAGCTTTATTTATCATAATCAAACAAGCTTCCAGCTCCTGTCGCTTTATATAAAGCATCTATCGCTAAGAGTATATCATTCTGAAGTGCTGGTTGGTTGTCAATATTTTTACCGTAAAAATTTCGTAATGACTCCGGATAGTGTTCGTCGGGTGCGTCGTACAGGAACGTATCCTGCAATAGTTTCTTCTGTTCGGGTGAAATATCATTAAAAAACTCTGGGTGAAAATCATAAAACCATTCTAGGCGGGTCTGTAATTCTAGATATCTATCGTAATCCATAGCTATATTATAATTCAGGGAATAACCCCTCTCCAAGTGTGAAGAGAGGTGCCCTTGGGGATTATCTCCCGCTTGTTCAAGGACGGCTGTATTTTGCCCTAGAGCAATTTTACCTTTGTTATTTGTAGTTTTCTAAGGTCGATTACTTGCTGGTAAGATGATATAATTATATCAGTATGAAAGTTAGCTTAAATCTTATAAACAATTGATTAATTTTGAGTTGCCGCCAGTTGATGAGCTGGTGTCGCGTGTCAATCAGCAGCTTGGTGGTGTCGAGGAAGTGATTGACCTGAAGGCCAAATATGGTGGCGCGCGCATTGTGCGAGTTGTTGAGTGCGAAAAACATCCGAATGCGGATCGTTTGAGTGTGACTAAAATTGACGATGGCGGCGTAGAAGACGTCCCGCGAGATGACAATGGTTACGTGCAAGTGGTTTGTGGTGCGCCGAATGTTCATGCTGATATGTGGGCAATTTGGTTGCCACCAAAAAGCACCGTCCCGGCAAGTTTTGATGACGCCGAGCCGTTCGTACTGGATGCGCGACCGCTGCGTGGAATTCTAAGTCAGGGCATGCTGGCGGCGGCTGATGAGCTGGCGATTGGTACGGATCATGAGGGAATTATCGAGATCAATGAGCGTGATATTCCAGCAGGCGTTGCACTTCAGGCTGGCGCGAGCTTTGCGGAAGTGTTTGGGCTGGACGATTATGTGCTGGAAATTGAAAATAAGATGTTTACACACAGACCGGATTGTTTTGGGCAACTCGGTGTGGCGCGTGAAATTGCTGGGATTTTTCATCAGCAGTTTAATAGTCCTGACTGGTATAGTGCTATTCAAGAATTCGCAGATAGCGATGGCTTAGAGCTTGAAGTGTTTAATGAAGCCAATGAGCTTGCGCCCGCATTCTCTGTGATTGCTATAAAAAATGTAGATATTCATCCAAGCCCGTTGTGGTTGCAATGCCAATTAGTCGCAATGGGCGGAAAGCCTATCAATAATATCGTTGACGCGACAAATTACGTGATGTTCATGACGGCACAGCCGACTCACGCTTATGATTATGACAAATTGCGCGGACATAAACTTGGCGTGCGAATGGCGCACGATGGCGAGAAAGTCGGTTTGCTTAATGGCAAGGAATATGAATTGACGGCTGATGATATTGTCATTGCTGATGGCGAAGGTGTGATCGGGTTAGCTGGAATTATGGGCGGCGCTGACACTGAGGTTTCGGCTGAAACGAAGAATATTGTCCTTGAATGTGCCAATTTTGATATGTACGCGCTACGTCGCACAGCTATGCGCCACGGGATTTTTACAGATGCGCTGACCCGTTTCAATAAGGGACAATCGCCAGCGCAAATTGACCCTGTCTTAAAATGGTTAATTGGTATGGTTGGTGGTGAGCAAGCTAGCCCTATACTATTTAAGAATCATTCTTCATTGCGACAAGTGTTGGTCGATGGTAAGCGCTGGCACGGTGGATTGTTGATTCCTAAAAGGTTTGTCGAAGAACGTCTGGGTGTTGACTTTGCCGAGAATGAGATTGAAGCACTACTAAAGAATGTTGAATTTATCGTTGACGATGGTAATAAATATGGCGAAGCTGGCGTGACGGTTTACAGCCCATTTTGGCGAACAGATATTGAGCTTCCTGAGGATATTGTTGAGGAAGTTGGGCGATTATACGGCTTTGATAGATTGCCGCGTCATTTGCCAGAGCGTAGTATTAAATCTGCGCCGAAGAATGAGCGTCGCGAATTGAAGCAGAAGATTCGCCAAAGTTTGTCGCGAGCTGGAGCGAACGAAGTTTTGACGTATAGCTTTGTTCATGAGCGCGTTTTGAAAAATTCTGACCAAGATCCGAGCCGTGCGTATCGCTTGAGTAATGCGCTTAGTCCAGACTTGCAATATTACCGAATTAGCATTTTGCCGAGTTTGTTGGATAAAGTTCACGCCAATGTAAAATCTGGACATGACGAATTTATGTTGTTTGAAATTGGCAAAATTCACGATAAGAAATTAGGATTTAACGATGAGAATTTGCCGATTGAAAAGACTTTCATTGACGGAGTTTATGCGAATAAAAAACCTCAAGCTGGCGCGCCGTTTTACAAGGTGAGGAAAATTGCTGAAAGGCTGATGAAAGATTTGAGTGTTGAGGTTGATTTTGTGAAGATTGCGGAATCTGACGTCGATGTTCCAGCGCCATTTGATGCGAAACGCAGCGCTTGTATTGTGGCGAAGAACGGTGACAATTTGGGAATTGTTGGCGAGCTGGTTCAGTCTGTCCGACGCAATTTCAAATTGCCAGATTACACGGCAGCGTTTTCTATTGATATTGAAAAATTGCAGGAAAATCTGAGTAAAAATCAGGGCTATAATTACCAGCCGTTAAGTCGTTTTCCGTCGACTGCCAGAGATATTTCATTGAAGATGAATTCGAATGTTGATTATGCAAAGGTTTATGCTTGCGCTGAAGAAGTTGCGAAAAAACACGGTGAGCTACAAATTGACATAACGCCGATTGCTATATATCAGCCAAAAAATGACGATTCGACAAAAACTGTAACTTTGAATGTAAAGTTTACGAGCGCTGAGCGGACGCTGGAAGATAAAGACATTGCGCCGATTATTGAGGAGATTGCCGCGATGGCTGCGGAAGAATTTGACGCCGCTCAGGTCTAACGTGATTTGTTGCGCTTGATAAAAATTGCTATAATTGAAAGGTAAATAAAGGAGGAATATGGCAACTACAAAAGGCCAGAGAATAGGTATTTGGGTTATTGCCGGCATGATGTTTTTGGGGACCGTTGGCGGATTTGTCGCTATGATGGTAGCTCCTGGAAATGAGGCCAAGGACCAAGCCGCGCTTAAGAAAGCTCAGGATGAATACACCAAGGCTACTGACGAACGGAAAAAGAAAGTAGAGGCTCAGGCTAATGAATTGAGCCAAAAATATTACGGCAAGTTTTCTGAGTTTAGCTCGCGAGTTGGCGCGTTTGAAGCTGGTGACGTGAAAGAGCTTGTTAAGGAAGATTTGGTTGAGGGCGAAGGAGCCGAGGTTAAGGACGATACTAAATTGGCTGTTTATTACATTGGTTGGAACGCTAAGGGTGAGATTTTCGATCAATCAATCACTGACGGCAAGTTGAAAGCTCCGCTCAATATGGATGGCCCGGCAAATACTGCAGTCATTCAGGGTTGGAAAGAGGGTTTGATTGGTATGAAAATTGGCGGCGTGCGTGAATTAACAATTCCAGCCAACAAGGCTTATGGCGACAAAGCTCAGGGCGATAAAATTCCTGCAAATTCTCCACTTAAGTTCGTGGTGATGGCTATTGAAAGCCAGCCGATATTCCAGAGCCAGAAATGCCAGAAGTGATGAAGCAATATTATCGATCGCGAGGTTTCAATGTCTAAAGATGTTATTATTGTTGGCGCTGGTCCAAGCGCGTTAACGGCGGCAATTTACTTGTCGCGCGAAGATGTCGACACGACGTTATATGAGCGTGGCGTAGTCGGCGGAATGGCGGCGATTACTGATCAAATTGACAATTATCCTGGATTTGCCGAGGGCGTTACGGGAATGAAATTGGCATCTGAATTGCAGCAACAGGCGGAGCGATTTGGTGCGAAGATTGAATATGGCGACGTGACGGAATTGAAGCAAGTTGATGGCGAGTTGGAGCTGACAATTGACGGTCAATCTGTCCGCGCGAAGTCAGTTTTGCTAGCGACTGGCTCGAATTACCGCAAATTAGGTGTTCCGGGCGAAGATGAATTATATGGTCGAGGCGTGCATTACTGTGCGACTTGCGACGGTGCGTTTTATCGTGATAAAAATCTAATCGTTGTCGGCGGTGGAAATTCTGCCGTGCAAGAGGCGATATTTTTGACGCGATACGCTAGTCACATTGATCTGTTGGTTCGCAGTAAGTTACGCGCCAGTGACATTTTGCAAAAAGATTTGCAGAAGTATGTCGATGATGGAAAAATTACCGTTCACATCGGTGCAACGACTGATGAAATTATTGTCAAGGACGATAAGTTTTACGGCGTTAAATCGACCCAAAACGGCGAACAGAAAGAATTTACCGCTGACGGATTGTTTGTGTTTATTGGGCTAATTCCGAACACGCAATTTCTGACAAACTCGGATGTTGAGTTGGATTTAGGCGGACACATCATTACTGACGAACATCTGCACACTAATATTCCTGGCGTTTTTGCTTCTGGTGATGTACGCTCGGGGGCAACTATGCAAATCGCTTCGGCGGTTGGTGAAGGTGCGGTGGCAGCGGTGCAGATTCGTGAATATTTACAAGAAAAAGCCAGAGAGGAGTAAAAATGGCAGATTTTAATCAAATTTTAACACCTGGTGATGTCGATAACGGCATCGTAAATGTAGTTGTTGAGATTCCACAGGGATCAAGTCATAAAATTGAGTGGAATCGTGAGCTTGCAGTGATGCAGTTGGACCGTGTTGAGCCAGCTATTTTTGCAAAGCCAACAAACTACGGTTTCATTCCACAAACTTTGGATGAAGATGGCGACGAACTGGACGCGCTAATTATCACTGACGAACCGCTGACGACCGGTATTTTTATGGAAGCAAAAGTTATCGGCGTGTTGGAATTCGTTGATGACAATGAAGTTGACGACAAGGTTATCGTTGTGCCAGCCGACGACCGAAACACTGGTAACGCAATCAACTCACTAGAAGACCTGCCTTCACAATTGTTGAAGCAAATTGAGCACCACTTCAATCACTACAAGGATTTGAAGAAGCCTGGCTCAACAGTAGTGAAGGGATTCGGCGACGTAGAAAGGGCAAAGCAAATTATCCGCGAGTCAATTACTCGTTGGAACGAAAAATAAATCACGTTTGATTATTGATTAAAACCGAGAGACTGGCGAGCGTTACTTGTGTCGGAAGAACGAGGAAACGCCGCCAGTTAATTGTTGTAAGATGCCGTTTGAGCGGGACAGTTGCAAGCGTAATTTATCTTTGGCGTGCGGCGTAATTATGACGTCTCGCCAATCTGGTTTTGGACGAGCGGATTTGCTTGTTAAGACTTCAATTGTGTCGCCGTGTTGCAATTTGTAATTGAATGGCTTCATTACGCCATTGATCTTAAATCCACTTGCGCGCGCCGCGATATCGGAGTGAATTCGATAGGCATAATCCAGGGGAAATGCTCCGCGAGGCAAATCGTAAATGTCGCCCTTTGGTGAATATACGAAAATCCTGTCAGAAAACAGCTTCATTCGGAATTTGTTGGAGTCGAATCGCTTTCCTTCGCTAATTAAAGCGGCGGCTTCTTGAAGCTCGCGAATCCATGACAAATCGGCTGGCATAGTTCCGATTTTTCCTTTTTTATAGGCGTCGGTCAATTTGCTCATTGTAATGGAAACTGGCCGCTAATCCACGCTCGGCGTATTCGTGCATTTCTTTGGTTCGAATCTGGAACTCGACAATTTGTCCGCTCGGAGTTTGCACGGTTGTATGCAGGCTTTGATAGCCATTTGGTTTTGGATTAGCAACGTAATCTTTTATTCTTTCATACATAGGCTGATACATATCGTGTAAAATTCCCAGAACCAAATATCCAGTCGATAAATCATCGACAATTATCCTCAGGGCAATCAAATCATAAATCTTATCAATATCGCCAACTTTGTCTAGTTTCTTAAACAGACTATAAACGCTCTTAACGCGCCCGTCCATCTGAAAAACTAGCTTTTCCGCCTTCAGTCGCGCTTCAACCTCGCGGCGAACGTGATCCAGCTTTCGTTGCGATTTTTTCAGCCGACTGTCCATCAAATTTTTGGTTTCCTGAAAAGCTTTCGGCATCAAATATCTAAAACTCAGCTCTTCCAATTGAACGCGAACTCGCCCCATATTTAAGCGGTCGGCCAGCGGTGCAAAAACTTCAATCGTTTCTCTGGCAATTTTTTTCTGCTTTTCTGGCGTCATAAATTGTAGCGTTCGCATATTATGTAGGCGGTCGGCTAGCTTGATAATTATCACGCGCACATCTTCGCCCACGGCAATCATCAGCTTGGTCAAATTGTCCTTCGTGTGTGGTAAATAACTATCCAAATTTCGCATCCCGGCACGAGCTTGTGAAACTTTGGTTACGCCATCCACCAGAAACGCCACATCGCGTCCAAACAAACTTTCCAAATCGTCCAAAGTTGCGTCGGTGTCTTCAACGGTGTCGTGTAGAACTCCCGCCACGACCGTATCAATATCCATACCCCATTCAATCAGAATTCCCGCCACCGCCAATGGGTGATTAATGTAGGGTTCGCCACTTTTGCGCTTTTGTCCAGCGTGCTTTTCCGTGGCGTAATCGATTGCGCTCGCTAAAACCAATACTGGCACTTTGTCGTATTTTTGCTTAGCAATTGACAATAACTCTTCGCGCGTCATATTTATATTATACAACTTTGTAGTATAATTAAGAAAAGCTAAAGCGAAAATATCTAACAGGGAGGGCGATATGGCTGTAACGAGAATAGCAATTAACGGCTTCGGGCGAATCGGACGCAATGCGTTTAAGATTGCTAACGAGCGAAGCGACTTGGAGATTGTCGCGATCAATGATTTAACTGACACGAAAACGTTGGCTTATTTGTTGAAGCATGATAGCAATTACGGCGAGTACGGGCGCCAAGTTGATTTTACGGAAAACGAACTGATTATTGAGGGTAAGTCGGTTAAGGTGCTGGCTGAGAAAGATCCAGAAAATCTGCCGTGGCGAGATTTGGGAATTGATGTGGTGATTGAATCGACAGGATTTTTCACCGATAAAGACGGCGCGGGTAAGCACTTAACGGCTGGCGCAAAGCGTGTGGTTATCAGTGGTCCAACCAAGTCGGAGGGGATTGATACGATTGTTCTGGGAACTAACGACGACAAGGTAAAAAACGCGACGCCAATCGTGTCTAATGCTAGTTGTACGACCAATTCTTTGGGCGCGGTTATGGCGATTTTGGACGCGGAGTTTGGTGTTGAAAAGTCAATGTTAACGACGGTTCATAGTTATACGGCTAGCCAAAAACTTCAAGACGCGCCATCCAAGGATCTTAGAGAAGGTCGCAATGCCGCCGAAAACATTGTCCCGACTACAACTGGCGCCGCAATTGCTGTAACTAAAACCTTGCCGCAGCTAACTGGAAAATTTGACGGACTTAGTGTGCGCGTACCGACTCCAGTGGTGTCGCTTAGCGACGTGACGGCGCTTCTCAGGAAAGATGTGACTGTCGAGCAGGTAAATGACGCGTTCAAAAAAGCCGCCCAGAGTAATTTCTATCAAGGCATTTTGGGCGTTTCTGAGGAACCTTTGGTGAGTCGTGATTTTATTGGCAATTCATATTCGGGGATTGTCGATCTTCCATTGACGAAGGTAGTTGGTGGCAATTTGATCAAGGTTATGGTCTGGTATGACAATGAATGGGGCTATTCGAATCGCTTGGTCGAGTTGGTAGCAGATGTTGGATACTACTTGAAAAAAAGAGTGAATAAGGACATCTTCCAAAAAGGAAATAACCCCGCACTATGACAGTGCGGGGACGCCAGATCTTGACGATTTTACAGACATTTATTGTCTCGCGCCTCTGCTGGCGCGGAGCATCTCAATCTCAGTCCTCCTCGGACTTATTCTCTTCGGGCTCATTGACCCCAAAGAGGATGTACTTCAAGAAGGCCGCCATCTCCTTTTCGGCGGCTCTCCTACGCTTCCATTCAATGGCTCCGAGCACGATGGCGAGCGTAAAGAAGATAACCGACGCCCAGGCCGAAGCGTCGTATGCTGCGGTAGGCAGCAACGAAATCGACGGGGGCTCCACCTCCCATCGTCGTGCACTCAGGGGCGCGTTCAGGTATGCGATCGCCAGCTCCGACCAGGCCAGGTAGACGAACGCGACATGCAGCGCTGCGCACATCGCGGACGCGGACAGCGCCGACTTCGCCAGTCGACGCTTGTAGAGCTCCATGACGGAGACGACAAACAGCCCAGCGATGAGCGCGATGCTCACGACCGTAGTCAGAAACTCGGTAGACATTATTTTCCCTCCTAGGGAAGATTTTGAGGTGCGGCTTTTCAGAACCGCGACCTCAACCGGGGTGAACTCCCCGGTTAGTTGCTTTTCACGGTTTGAAAAGCTAATATATATATCATACCAGCCACAAAATGTCAATACTCTTTGTCAAATAGCTACATCCTACCTCTGATAAAATACCTAACTTTTCCTTGCAAAAAACACCGAAAACGCTTATACTAAAATTATGAAAATCTACCTCGGATCTGACCATCGTGGCTTTATGTTGAAGGAAAAAGTTTTTGCCTATTTGGTTAAGAATGGCTATGATGTGCAAGACGTTGGCGGTGTAGAATTAAATCCTGATGACGATTTTCCGCAATTCGCGCAGGCGGCGGCGTTGAAGGTCATTGGTGATGATAGCAAAGATCCGCGTGCGATATTAATTTGTGGCGGCGGTCAAGGAATGTGTATGGCAGCGAACCGTTTTAAGGGAATCCGTGCCAGCGTGATTTGGGATGCTTTCGAGGCAAAGATGACGCGCCAAGATAACGATTCGAATGTTCTATGTTTGCCGGCGCGAGTTTTGGAAGATAACGAATCTGCTTGGAAGGGAATTGTGGAAACGTGGCTGAACACTCCTTACGCAAATGCTCCGCGATTTAACAGGCGCAATGCGCAGTTGGATGAATTGTCATGAGTAATTCTGTAATCGCACCAGCAATTTTGGCAGAAAATGCCGAACAATACAAAGAGCAAGTTAATAAAAATAACTGGGCTTGTTGAGCGTGTACATATTGATATCTCTGATGGCGAATTTGCTCCAACTTTGACTGTTGGAATTCCAGAATTATGGGCGCCAGAGGGTTGGATGATTGATATTCATGCAATGGTCAATGATGTTTCTAACTATGTTCCGAAATTGATAGCCTTGAGGCCGCATATGATTATCATTCACGCAGAGGCGACGGGAGATGTGAAGACTGCGCTTATGCAGATTCGTCAAGCCGGAATTATGGCGGGATTAGCGTTACTTAAGCCGACAGTTCCGCGAACGGTTGAGGAATTGATAAAAAAATAGCAGATCATGTGATGATTTTTTTAGTGGCGAGTTGGGGCGATTTGGCGGAACTGCTAGTCTTATGCAGCTAGAAAAAAATACGACTTATTAAAGCTATTAATCCTAGTGTTGAAATCGGTTGGGACGGTGGAGTGGCGGTAGATAATGCGTACAGTTTGGTTCAGGGCGGCGTTAACGTTCTGAACGTTGGCGGCGTTATTCAGAAATCGTCAGATCCGCGCGCCATTTTCTCCAGATTACAACAGGAGATTAATAAAACGAGCGTGCTTTAATGGATATTGATACTATAACGAATCTGAAAAAAATATCACAGAAATTACGTCGATCTGTTATTCGCGAATTATCTGAGGCTGGTTCGGGGCATTCTGCTGGGTGTTTGGGTTTTGCTGACGTTATGACGGTTTTGTATTTTCACGCCATGCGACTAGATCCTGAGAATCCTAATTGGGAATATCGGGATATTTTCGTGATGAGCAACGGTCATTATGCGCCGCTTTTATATGCCACGCTGGCGGAGCGAGGATTTTTCGATAAAAAAGAGCTGGCTAATTTGCGGAAATTTGGCTCCAAACTTCAAGGTCATCCAGAGCGCGGTAGTTTACCGGGAATTGAAACGACTAGCGGTCCTCTGGGCTGCGGCCTGAGCCAAGCGGCTGGTATGGCGTATTCATTGCAATATTTGGGCGGCAATTCTGAGCGATTCGTTTACTGCAGTTTGGGCGATGGCGAGCTGGATGAAGGGAATATTTGGGAAGCGGCGATGTTTGCGAAAAAATATAATCTGGCGAATTTGATTGCGATTGTTGATAGAAATAATATTCAGATTGGTGGCGATACGGAAAAGGTGATGCCGCTAGGGGATTTGGCGGACAAATGGCGAAGTTTTGGCTGGCATGCGCAGGAGATTGACGGACATGATCATTTGGCGATAATTCGGGCGATTGATAAGGCAAAGAATTCTCGGCAGCCGAGCGTGATAATTGCGCATACAATTCCTGGTCGTGGCGTTGATTTTATGGAATATGATTACCGTTGGCATGGAAAATCTCCAAACGCCGAGGAAGCGGAGCGGGCGCTTGCTCAATTGAGTGAAGGAGGCGGCGAATGAGTTTCTTAATGGAGAAATTGGCAGAATTCGGAGCTTGCGGCAATTCGGATGGGTTTTGGCGAAGGCTTGGTGGATATTGCGAAGAAAAAAATAATTTGGTGGTGGCGCTGAGTGCGGATTTGATGGAGAGCGTTGGCTTTGGCAAGTTTTACGAGGAAATCGGGAGTCCGCGGGCAATTGAAGTTGGCGTGGCGGAGCAGAATTTGGTTACCGTGGCGTCTGGATTGGCGGCTATGGGAAATATTCCGTTTGCAGCCAGTTATGCGGCGTTTAGTCCGGGTCGCAACTGGGAACAGATTCGAACGACTATTTGCTTGAACAATCAGCCGGTCAAGCTGGTCGGTTCTCATGCTGGGCTAAACGTTGGTCCGGACGGTGCGACGCATCAAATGTTGGAAGATATTGCGCTGATGCGAAGTTTGCCCTAATATGGTGGTTTTTGGCGCCTGGTGATGCTAATGAAGCCAAGCTAATGGCGGCGGCAATGGCTGGAGATAAACGCCCGAATTACGTAAGATTGCCAAGAGAAAAAACACCGCTGTTCCTAAATCAATCTACTTTTGAGATTGGAAAAAGCTATACGTTGAGGCACGGCAAAGATGTTGCTTTGTTTGGAACTGGCATGATGACTTATCAATTGTTGTTGGCGGCGGAAAAGCTCGCGAATGAATATGACATTCGGGCGGAAGTGATTCATTTTCCGACGATCAGCCGTTGGATGAAGAGGTCGTACTTAACGCAGCTCAAAATGCCAAGCCGTCATTACGGCGGAAGAGGGCAGATTGCTGGTGGATTTGGCTCAAGCGTGACAGAAGTTCTTAGCGAGAATTTGCCTGTGAAGATGAAACGAATTGGCGTCAATGATACATTTGGCGAGTCGGGCAAGATGTCTGAATTGTGGAAAAAGCACGGTTTGGATGTCGATTCAATTGTTCGTAGTGTTGTCAATTTTCTCCAGTGAAAAAGCCCGCCAGGAGCTACTGCCAAGATTCAATTAAAGACCCTCAAAGCGGTAGTCCTGACGGGTTGTGCGTGTCACCTACGATGACACTGTGTTCATACTCGTAGATAGTCGACCCGACGGGAGTCGAGATATGCCGATCCCGCAGCGCGAGTATGGTGCTCCCCATCGCGAAACGCCAGCGTCCAGTAGACCGCTAGTAGACAGATAGGGTGACAGTACCCACCATGCTGCACAGATAGCAGTGACAATAATGCCAAGAAACGAGTACGCCTGACAAAATACTGCCATGCGCACGATAGGACTCATTGTCCTCCTTCCTGAAAAAGAAAAACGCTCAAGACCAAAGGGCTCTTTGCCCCTAGGAAAGCCTCGAGCAAAAGTTATTTTATATTATCACCAAAACAACATAATGTCAATTCTCTTGGCATAGCGGGCGGTAATTGATATAATTACCATAAGTATTTTAGGGGGCAGTATGGGATTATCGATTTCAGAGATTCGGAAAAACACGACGCGGGCGCGTCATTTAATGCAGCGGACACGGGCGCAGCGTTTTGCGGTTGGGGCGTTTAATATTGACAATCAAGAGACGCTGATTGCGGTGGCACGCGCGGCGCAAAAACTTCAATCGCCAGTGCTGGTTGAGGTTTCTGACGCCGAAGTGAAGGCTATGGGTCTAGAGAACGTTCGTGATTTGGTTGACAATTATAAGGCTGAGTACGGAATTGAAATGTATTTGAATTTGGACCACGGTCCGACGGTTGAGGGTTGTAAGCGAGCGATTGACGCTGGATATGAGTTTGTCCATATTGATATTTCTCAGGCGAAATCACAACGCTTCAGACGAGGAAATTATTGCGAAGACTCGTGAAGTCGTTGAATATGCCAAGTTTACCGGCGCGCTAGTGGAATCTGAGCCGCATTATTTTGGCGGGAGTTCAAATGTTCATACGGAAGATATAAATTATGAGGAAATAAAAAAGACTTTTTCTACTCCAGAAGGCGCGCGTGCGTTTGTCGAGGCGACTGGAATTGATACTTTTGCAGCAGCGATTGGCAATTTGCACGGCAAATATCCAGTTCCGAAAGTGTTGGATTTGGATTTGTTGGCTGACATTCGTGAGGCGATTCATTGTCAGATTTCGTTGCACGGTGGGTCTGGAACGCCGCTACATTATTTTGAGGACGCTGCGAAAATTGGCGTTTCTAAAATCAATATCAATTCTGATATGCGTTACGCTTTCCGAACGACTCTGGAGAAAACCTTGCGAGAAAATCCAAATGAGTACGCCATTGTTAAATTAATGCCGCCAGTTTATGCTGCCGTGCAGGAAGTGGTGGAGTCAAAGATTAAGGCGTTTAATTCCGTGCGAAAGGCGGTGGTTTAATGGCGAAAATCATCACTGTTGGTGCGGCGATTCAAGACGTATTTTTAAGTCAATCAGACGCACTGACGCCAGTTTGTGAGAGTCCAGAACACTGTTTTGCGCGACTAGATTTGGGGGCGAAAGCTGACGTAAACCAGATTCATTTTTCAACTGGTGGTGGCGCTACAAACGCCGCGGTAACGTTTTCCAGGCAAGGTCATTATGCTAGTTTTATGGGCGCGATTGGTCATGATCCAGCGGGGCAAGCGGTAATTGCAGATTTGGACAAGGAAAATATTGACACGCATTTGGTGCGATATTCGCCAAAATACAGTACGGGATATTCGGTGTTGCTATTATCTTCAAATGGCGAGCGGACAATTTTAACATACCGCGGCGCTTCGACGCATTATCATGAGGCGGATTTTGATTTGTCTGAAGAAGATGCGGATTGGCTATACGTTTCAACTTTGGCGGGAAATATGCCGATGCTTCATAAATTATTCCAGCAAGCCAAACGTCGCGATATGAAAATTTGTTTTAATCCTGGAAAGAAAGAATTGGCGCAAAAGGATAAATTGTTGGGATTATTGTCTGATGTCGATGTTTTAACTTTGAACAAAGAAGAAATGCAACAGTTGGTGTCTGGCGAGGATTTGGAGGCCTTGGTTAGGAGAGGTTTGAGATTAGTTCCGGTTGTTTTGGTGACGGACGGTGTAAATGGCTCAATCGCAAGTGACGGAAAAACTATCGTGCGAGCGCTAATGTACGACGACAGGCCTTCAATTGACAGAACTGGCGCTGGAGATGCGTTTGCGTCGGGATTTTTGAGTGAATGGGCGCGAAGTGGCAATTTGAAAAACTCTGTGATTATGGGCAGTGCGAATGCTAGTTCGGTGGTTATGAAAATTGGAGCAAAGGCTGGAATTTTATATGCTGGCACAGTACTTCATGCTATGCCAATTCAAGAAAGGGAATTATAATGGCGCAAAATTTGGGAAAATTGTTGGGCGGTGACGCGAAAAAGCGTCGAGCATTAACCGAGCTCAGGCAGATGACTAGGGATGATAGTGATGTGCGATTGATTGCGGAAATATTGGCTAGAGCACACTCGATTATTCGCTCTCTTAGGCTTGGATCCATCAAACGCTACGGCAGAAGAAATTTATCAATCACTAATGGCCATTGCGCCGAAAGTGGACAAATGGGCGCCGTTTAAGGCTTCTGAGTGGGTGCTTTTGGATGTTGATGGGCAAGTGATTTCGTTTAATCCGATTGACGTTATAAATAACTATCATTGCCAGTTACCTCTGGGAAAGCAGCAAACAACGTATGGCAAGCGAGGTCTGGGATTTGAGATTACGCGCCGATATAAAAACCACCCGCGCACGTACAATCCAGCCGTAGAGCGAGTGGTTTGTCAGGGTGGAATTTGTTGGATTGAGCCGAAACCTAAGAAATAACTATCGGTCGCAACAAGTTCGCTGATTTTTAATTAAATTAACCACCTCTGGAATATCTTCGGTAATTGTGTAGATTTTTTCATCGCCGTCAGAAATTAACTTATTTGGAAGCATATTTTCGCGCACAAAATCATCCCATTTGCCCCAGAATTTTTTATCAAATAAGACAATCGGCACGGGCGCCATTTTCTTGGTTTGCGTCAATGTGATAATCTCACAAATTTCATCCATTGTGCCAAATCCGCCAGGGAAACAAACGTACGCGTCAGCCAGAAGTGTCATGACGATTTTTCGTGGTGCGAAATGGGTGAATGCGAACGAATCTGTCGTGTAGCTGTTCAATGATTGCTCGTGTGGCAAGCGAATGTTGAATCCGACTGATTTTCCGCCAGCTTCCATGGCGCCGCGGTTTGCCGCTTCCATAATTCCGCCACCACCGCCGGTGATAATTGTGTAGCCTTCTTTAGCTAATTGAAACGCTAAGTCTTTGGCTTTTTGGTAATATTCGTTATCTTCAGTTATCCTGGCTGATCCAAAAAAAGTCACGGTTTTATGATATTTTTGGAGAATTTCATAGCCAGCATGAATTTCGTCATCGACTTTTCCTAATCTGAACATCGCAGCCTGAAGTTGCAATTCGCGCGGAATACAAACATTTTTCGGTGTCATCATTATCCTTTTTATTTTATGATTTTAGCTTTACTACTATATCATAAAATGCCTATGGTTACAATACATTGACGGCAAATAATCCATCATATACAATCAAAGCACAATCTAAATGGAGGTTTTATGGAAAATAAATCAACGGCTAATAAATGGCTAATCGTGGCGGTGGTTATTATGGGTATAATTATCGTAGCTATGGCGACATGGATAATTGCTGGCGCTATGCATAAAGATAAGGATTCTAGCGCTTCAGTAAAAACTAGCCAAACAAAGAAAGACTCATCTGATTCACTGGAAAAAACTCGCGGTGAAGGCGAGGAGCCATCAAATGAGGCAAAGAAAGAATATAAAGATTTCCGAACCAAGGCGACGGTACGGGCATTCGTTTAACTTCAGCAAGTGATGTTGATAAATTGGATATTGACAGTTCTTTGAAGAAGTTCTTGAAGTCTAAAGTTGGTCAGCCAATTCCAGAACGTGAAGGTTCTGTGTATAAGCCAATCATCGACCGTGCATATGGAAAATATGCGGCAGTATATGGCTTGACAAACGCTTATACTATTATCGGACCAAAGAACGGCACTGGTGAAATTGCAATTGTTGCAGGCACACAGCAAGGCGGTATGTCATGTTCAGACTTGAAGTCTGCGTCGGTTCCGAGCCGCTTGGTTGACGGCAAATGTGAAGTTTCTGGCTCATCTCAAACTTATAGCCAAGACTAGTTTTCATAAATATAGTAAAATAGAGAGGTGAATAAATTTCGCCTCTCTTCTTCATATCAGCCCACGGGCGATCAGCCGCGAGCAATTGCTCAGTTGGTCGAGGGTTTGGAAAAAGGTCAGCGCGAGCAAACTTTGCTGGGTGTGACTGGTTCAGGGAAGACATTTACGATGGCGAATATTATCGCTAAGCGCAATGTGCCGACGCTGGTTTTGGCTCACAACAAGACTTTGGCGGCGCAACTTTTTTCTGAGTTTAAGGAATTTTTTCCGGACAATGAAGTCCATTATTTTGTTAGCTATTTTGACTATTACCAGCCAGAGGCTTACATTGCTTCAAGCGACACTTACATCGAGAAAGATTCGAAAATCAACGACGAGATTGATCGGCTTAGGCACGCGGCAACTTCCGCGCTGCTTACGCGCCGCGATGTAGTTATTGTGGCGAGTGTGAGCTGTATTTACGGCATTGGTTCGCCAGAAACTTACGCTGATATGGCTATTAAATTGACCGTTGGTGAGCGCCGAGTCCAGGACAAGTTTATTCGCCTATTGACCGACATTCAGTATAAGCGCAATGACGTCGATTTTGCGCGCGGAACTTTTCGGGTGCGCGGCGATGTTGTGGATATTTTTCCGGCAGGTCAAGACACTGCGGTTCGCGTGGAATTCTTTGGCGATGAAATTGAGCGGCTGACGAAGATTGACCCTTTGACTGGTGAGATTTTGGATCGGCCAGATCAATTGACAATTTTCCCGTCCAGCCACTATTCGACGCCACGTGAGCGAATTGAAAAAGCGATTGTCGGAATTGAGAATGAGTTTAATCAACGACTGAAATGGTTTGAGGATAATGGCAAGTTTTTAGAGGCGCAAAGGCTGAGTCAGCGCACCAAATATGATTTGGAGATGTTGAAGGAAACTGGTTTTGTGAAGGGAATTGAGAATTATTCGCGCTATTTGACCGACCGAGAACCTGGCGAACAGCCTGCGACTTTGATTGATTATTTTCCGGACGATTGGCTGCTTTTGGTTGACGAATCGCACATGACATTGCCGCAAGTTCGGGGAATGTACAACGGCGATCGCGCCCGTAAGAAGTTTTGGTTGAGCATGGTTTTCGTCTTCCGAGCGCATTGGATAATCGCCCGCTTCGATTTGACGAGTTCAATCAGCATATTCATCAGGCAATTTATGTTTCCGCTACGCCAGGAGATTATGAACTTTCTCATTCGCCAAAGCCAGCTGAGCAGCTTATTCGGCCGACTGGATTGCTTGATCCGCCGATTGAAGTTCGACCAACCGATGGGCAAGTCGATGATTTGATGGAGGAAATTCGCCAGACGATTGCGAAAGGTCATCGCGTGTTGGTGACGACATTAACCAAGCGAATGGCGGAGGACTTGAGCGCTTATTTGACGGAAAACGGCGTGAGGACGGCGTATTTGCATAGCGAAATTGATACACTGGAACGTGGCGATATTCTGAAAGATTTGCGGCTTGGAACGTATGACGTGCTGGTTGGAATTAATCTATTGCGTGAAGGTCTGGACCTTCCGGAGGTCAGTTTGGTGGCAATTATGGACGCCGACAAAGAAGGTTTCTTGCGTAGTGAGCAGGCGCTAATTCAGACGATTGGGCGAGCGGCGCGGCACGTTGATGGGCGAGTTATTATGTACGGCGACAATGTTACGGATAGTATGCGTCGAGCAATTGACGAAACGAATCGACGTCGAGCGATTCAGCAGAAATATAACGAAGAGCATAATATTACGCCACAAACTATTCAGAAGAAAATTGACGATGGTTTACGCTCGATTATTCCGCAAAAAGAATCTGATAAAAAGCCAAAGCTTAACCTGAAGAAAATTCCAAAAGACGAATATCCGGCTTTGATTAAAGATCTGACGGCGCAGATGGAATTGCATAGCGCCAATTTGGAGTTTGAAAAAGCGGCAGAACTGCGTGATTTAATTGCAGAAATTCGCCATACGATGTAGAATAAAAATATTATTAGATTAGGAGGGATTATGGCAACAAAAGAACAACCACAGCCAACAAACGTCGCGCAACCAGAAATGCCGATGCAACCAAATGCTTATCAAGCATATCCACAATACGCATACGAAGACCCGAATAAGGGCAAGGCAAAGATGCTAACTTTGGAATACGCTTTGGCAATGGGCTCAGCGATTATTTCAATCATGTTGCTGATTGACATCATAACTAAGGTGTTTGGTTTGTGGACAAATTCAACATCAATGTTATTAAGAAGCGTTGGCGGATTTTTCGCCCCATCAATGGTAACTCAGGGAACAGGAATTGTTGCAGCGTCAGTATTTGCTGTACTTTTGGCTGTATTATCACTAGTTCTATTCTCACGCGTATCAAAAGCCGTTCCAGAGCGTGAAGGTTACACAAAGCGAACAGCTTACAAATTGGTAACTTACGGCGGTTTGGCGGTTTTGATTATTCCAGCTGTCGACTTGGTTGCTCGATTGGTAAGCATTTTGATCAACTCATTGCTATTTATCGGCGTTGGTGACGGCGGCGAATTCTATAAGAGTTTGTACTTGGGTGAATTCTTGCCATACGCATTAGCTCTTGCAATTGTTGCTACTAGCGCTTACTTCATTTGCCAATTGTCAAGGGACGCAACATGTCAAAGGCTTTGTCCTTGATGCTGATTGTGGCTTCTTCTGTCGTATTATTGACTGGCGCTATCACAATCGCCGTTAAAGCGCACGACACGGGCAGCTCAGTAAAGACTATTCCATCAGATTACAGTCGCTACAAGAACTACCAAGATTACTCAATGTAATAAAACTTGGAAAAATAAAGTCGCTCACTTTGATGGGCGGCTTTTTTTAGTGGTATAATATTGATATGATAACTATTTCTACCAGCGATATTCAGCACTTGGCGAGTTTGAGTAGTCTGGCATTGGCTGATGACGAAACCGACGGACTGCGCCAAGATTTGGAAAATATAATTGGCTATATTGAGCAGTTGGGCGAGCTTGACGTGTCGGGTGTTGAGCCGACTTATCAAGTTACAGGACTGAGCAATGTCTGGCGCGAAGATGAAGTTCAGGCGGGGATTCCTGTTGAGGAGTTGCTCGATTTGGCGCCAGAAACAGAATAATCAAGTGAAAGTTCCGCAGGTATTGTAATGAGTAAGATTAGTGATTTTATCGGCAAGAGCGCGGTCGAGAACGTAAAAGAAGCATTGCGACGAGCGCGTGAAATTGAGGAGTATAATGCGCTGCTTAGCTTGACGGAAGAGCGTGCGCTGGAGCGAGCAGAAAAAGTTGATGCTGGCGAGATTTCTGGACGATTGGCGGGCGTGCCATTTGTTGTGAAGGACAATTTTTTGGCGTTTGGTGCGCCAACGACTGCCGCTTCAAAAATGCTAGAAAACTTTAATGCGCCACTACAGGCGACGGCTGTTGAAAAATTGGAAGCCGAAGGTGCGATTTGCATTGGCAAAGCGAACTTGGATGCTTTTGCGCACGGTGGTTCGACGGAAAACTCGGCGTTTGGTCCAACTAAGAATGCTGCGGATGAAACGCGAGTTGCTGGTGGATCATCTGGTGGATCGGCGGTAGTTACGGCGCTCGACGTGGTTCCGTTTGCGCTTGGTACAGATACCGGTGGTTCGATTCGTCAGCCAGCCAGCTTTAACGGCGTAGTCGGAATTAAGCCGACTTACGGAGCGGTTAGTCGTTATGGCGTAGTGGCGATGGCATCAAGTACGGACACAATTGGTTGTTTTGCTACGAACGCAGAAGATACGGACTTGGTGATGGAAATTATGGCTGGTCGCGATGATAAAGATATGACGACTTTGCCTGATTTCTGGAATGATCAGCCGGAATTTGCAAAGAAAAAGATAGGTCTAGTCAAACAGTGTATGACCGATGACGTGGACGCGGAAGTTCGCCAAAAAACGCTTGATTATGCAGAGAAATTGAAGCAGCTTGGTTACGAAATTGAAGAAGTAGATTTGAGTATGATGAAACATTCCCTGGCGATGTATTACATAATTGTGCCAGCAGAATTGTCCTCAAATTTGGCGAGATATGACGGCGTGCGATATGGCCATCGAGCAGCGGAAGTAAAGACTTTAGCGGAGCTTTACGGTCGCAGTCGAAATGAAGGTTTCATGACTGAAAATAAACGACGAATTATGATAGGAAGCTTCGTATTGTCAAGCGGATTTTTCGACGCTTACTATATGCAGGCTCAAAAAGCTAGGACACTGTTGATTGACGAATTTAAGAAGTTATTTACTGAATATGACGCGCTATTGATGCCGGTTGCGCCGACTCCTGCGTTTAAGATTGGGGAGAATGCTAGCGATCCGATAAAAATGTATTTGGCGGACATTATGACTGTGCCAGCAAGTTTGGCTGGACTTCCTGCAGTTGCCGTGCCGGCTGGAAATAGCGATGAAGGATTGCCAATTGGCGTGTGCAGCTTATTGGCGATTACAAGTCGGATAAGAACTTGCTGAAGCTGGTTTCGGAAGTGGAGAAGATTTGATGGACGGATTGATAGTCGCGATAGTTGTTGCGGCGTTGACTATCGGCGCCTTGCTGATGATTTTCATTCAATTGACTTCTCGTGGTCGCGGTCAAATTGACAAGGAAATGTACCAGAGGGTTTGGCGGCAAATTTTGCGCAATGTCGAAACTAGAAAATCGGAAAGTATGCAAATGGCGATAATGAAAGCGGACAAGTTGCTAGACAAAGCCATGCGCGACTGCGGCGTGGCTGGCGAAACGATGGGTGAACGTATGAAATCTCGCAAGGGATATTGGAGCGATGAAAATGGGCTTTGGGCGGCGCATAAATTGCGTAATCAAATTGCCCACGAAACCAACGTAACGGTAACGGCGCAGAGCTTCCGTCGAGCTATGGCGAGTTTTGAACAGGCATTAAAAGATTTGGGAGCATTATAATGAGTGTATATGACGATTATGAAATGACAATTGGTATCGAATGCCACGTTCAGCTGGCGACGAAAACCAAGCTATTTAGCCCAGCTGATAATGACGCTCGCGATGCTGAGCCGAATACTAAGACGCATCAGATTGACTTTGGTTTGCCGGGGATGTTGCCGGTTTTGAACAAACACGCTGTTGAGTTGGCGGTTCGCGCTGGAAAAGCTTTAAATTCGCCGATTGCGCACGTTAGCCGATTTGATCGAAAGCATTATTTTTATCCAGATTTACCAAAGGGCTATCAGACTTCACAGATGTATAATCCGATTATTTTGGCTGGATATGTCGATGCGCCGCTGGAAGATGGTTCTTTGAAACGCGTACGAATCCATCATGCTCACATGGAGGAAGATGCTGGTAAACTGACGCATCACGACGGCTATTCTTTGGTCGACCTTAACCGCGCTGGCACGCCGCTGATTGAGATTGTTTCTGAGCCAGATATGCATTCGGCTGAGGAGGCCAAGGCTTACGTTTCGGAACTTCATAAATTGATGGTTTACGCGGGCGTGACTTATGGCAATTTGTACCACGGAAATATGCGATTTGACGTTAATATTTCGGTGGCAAAAAGGGGTGCGACGGAGCTTGGAAAGCGCGCTGAAATTAAGAATCTCAATTCCTTCCGCAGTGTTGAAAGGGCTGCTGAGTACGAATTCAAGCGCCAAGTCGATATCTTGGAGCGTGGCGAAGAAGTTGTTCAGGAAACCAGAGGCTGGAATGATGACAAGCAGATAACTATTTCTCAGAGGTCAAAGGAAGACGCGCAGGATTATCGCTATATGCCAGATCCAGATATTCCGCCAGTTGTGTTGACTGACGAGGTGATTACTGAAATTCAGTCCAAGGTGCCGATGCTTCCGGGCGAATATAGGGAAAAAATGGAGCGTGCTGAACTTGGATAAATCTGTTATCAATTCGCTTTTGTCTAATCAGGATTATGCCCAGATTACATTGGAAGTTCAGGAAAAGTCGGGCGAGGCGTCGGCTAAGCGAGTCGCGCATTGGTTTGCGAGCGCATTGACGGCTTCTGATGAAAGTGACGCGCAAACAGACAATGAATCTATACGCGTGGCAGTTGACGATTTGATAGAATTGGCTGAAATGACAGAGAAGTCTGAAGTTTCCAGCACGAATGCGAAGGAGTTATTCAATGAGCTTCTGGCTGGCGCGAAAAATCCGCGTAAGCTTGCCGAAGAGAAGAATTTGTTGCAGGTTTCTGATGAATCGGCGATTGCCGCAATCGTTGACGAAGTTCTGAGTGATCCAGCTTCGGCGGCGTCAATTGCAGATATCAAGGCTGGAAAAGATAAGGCTATCGGCTATTTGGTTGGGCAAGTCATGAAGAAGTCTAAAGGTCAAGCCAACCCAAGCCTTGCGCAAAAACTGATTCGCGAAAGACTTTAGAATTGCTGAAAATAATAGGGAATAGGAGCTGAAATATGAGAAAACCAACCAAAGCTATCATCGCCGCTGCCGGTTTTGGTACGCGATTTTTGCCGCAAACCAAAGCCATGCCAAAGGAAATGCTGCCGCTGATTGATAAGCCGATTATTCAATACGTCGTCGAGGAATTAGTTGAGGCTGGCATTAAGGATATTATCATTATTGGTAGCGCGAATAAGCGAGCAATCGAGGACCATTTTGACGAGCCGAATGAAGAGCTTTTGGCTAATTTGCGCGCTGGCGGTCCTAAAAACAGCCGTTCATTGACGCGGTGCAGAATCTGGCTGATATGGCGAACTTTATTTATATCCGCCAGAAAGGTCCGTACGGCAACGCAACGCCTTTGGCTTGTGCTTCGCATTTGATTCATCATGACGAGCCTGTGATTTACACGTTTGCGGATGACTTTATCGCGGCTAGTCCAAGTCGTTTCAAGCAGATGATTGAGGCGTCAGAAAGTCTAGACGGAGCGGTTCTGTCGTGTAAGAAAATCACCGATGATGCGGAGTTTGATCGTTATGGAGTCGTCAACGGTCAAGTAGTGAAAGACGGCGTTATAAAAATGACGAATATCGTTGAAAAGCCGGGCAAGGAGAACGCGCCGTCAGATTTGGCGAGCGTCAGTAGCTATTTACTTCCGGGCGAGATTTTCGGCTATCTAGACAAAGCCAAGGAAGAATTTGATGGCAATGGCGAGTTTACGATTCAGCCAATTATGCAACAAATGATTGACGACGGATTTGATTTCTATGGCGTAGAGATTACGAACGGCACTTATTATGACACTGGCGACAAATTGGAATATCTAAAAACGATGATCGACTTTGGGCTGCGTGATCCTAACTTCGGTGATAAATTGCGCGCCCATCTGACGGATCGTCTAAAATAATGTATAATAAATAACATGAACGGATTGCTTATTATATTAGTGATTTTGATGGTGATTTTTGTCATCATGATGATCGCTATGACAATTTCCATCATCAAATTAACGCGCCAAATTCGTCAAACTCAGCAGAACGTGGAGGCAATAAGTCAGCGAATTGCTAGTCTGAACGGAATTGTAAGTACGGTTTCAATTGGCGTGGAACTAGCCAAAAGCTTCGCTTCAAAAAGTGGATTTTTCTCAAAATTTTTCTCAAAGAAGAAGGTAAAAAAGAGTGAAAAAGTCAGCCAAAGAACAGTCAAATAAGTTGGCAAAAAAAGTCGTTCGTGATAATGAAAACGGTGCCCGCAAGGCGATTTTGGAGGATTTGTTCTTTGATTTTCATAAATCTCGCCACCAGGTTTACTGGGTGAATTTTGTTCGCGGAATTTTCTTTGGCCTTGGAAGTGCTTTGGGTGCGACGTTGTTGATTGCGATATTGATTTGGATTTTGGGGCAATTTGCCGACATTTTCCCGCCGTTGGCTGATTTTATCAACCACTTAATTGAGACAATGCAACGCCGTCAATAGCGTGCTATAATTGTTATTAATGACTGAGGGGACAAGCGAACAATCATCGTCGACGGCTTTGAAGCCGTCGGATTTCGTGCATCTTCATAATCACACTTTTCATTCGGTGCTGGACGGATTAACTAAGATTCATGACTTGGTCGATAAGGTTAAGGAGCTTGGGATGGAGGCTGCCGCCGTAACTGATCACGGCACGATGAGTGGTATTTTGGACTATTACAAAACTGCCAAAAAAGCGGGAATTAAGCCGATTATCGGAATTGAAACTTACGTGGCGACTCGTTCTCGATTTGACCGCGATCCAGGCAAGGACAAGCAACGTTTTCACTTGACTGTACTTGCGATGAACAACACGGGCTTCCATAATTTAATGAAGTTGTCGACGCGCGCCAATCTGGAGGGAATGTATTATAAGCCGCGAATTGATCATGATTTGCTGGAGGAGTTGAATGAGGGATTGATTGTCCTGAGTGGTTGCGCAAGTGGTGAAATTGGTGTGGCGCTGAAAGAAGATGATTATGATCGCGCTCGTGATATTGCCAAGTGGTACAAGTCGATTTTTGGCGATCGTTATTATTTGGAGCTGCAGGACCACGGACATCCGAAGTCGAATACACACTGGGATGTGCAGGCGAAGATCAACGAGGGCTTGATTAAGCTTTCAAAAGAGCTTGATATTGAAATGGTGGTGACTTGTGATGGTCACTATTTGACGCACGAATATCAAGACGCGCACGAGATTTTGCTTTGTGTTGGGACGGGTTCATATCTCAGCGACGAAAAGCGGATGAGCTTGAAGGATTTTGAGCTTCATTTGACGGACCCGCGCGATATTATTGATCACTGGGGCGAGGAATTTCCTGAAGTTATTCGCAACACGAAAAAAATAGCTGATCGCTGCGACGTTGAGATTGAGCTTGGGCGAATTCTTATTCCAAAATATCCATTGCCAGACGGCGAGAATGAACATTCGTATCTGCTTAGATTGACATATCAAGGTTTGTTGCAACGTTACAATGGAGCTTCGAAGGAGGAGGCTGAAAAGTTGGATCCTGACGAGATTATTCCGAAGCTGTCTGATGAGGTTCGTGAGCGCGCTGAGATGGAGCTTGGCGTGATGGGGAATATGGGCTATGAAGGTTATTTCTTGATCGTCCAGGATTTTATCAACTGGGGAAAATCTCAAGGAATTGTTTTTGGGCCTGGGCGCGGTAGCGCGGCTGGCTCGATTATTGCGTATGCGCTGAATATTACAGATCTTGACCCGCTGAAATATGGACTACTGTTTGAGCGATTTCTTAATCCTGATCGTATTTCTATGCCCGACATCGACGTTGATATTCAGGATACGCGTCGTGATGAAGTGATTGAATATTGTGCGAAAAAATACGGCGAGGATCACGTTAGTAATATCGCAACGTTCGGCAAGATGTTTGGTCGTATGGCAGTGCGTGATGTCGCCAGGGTTTTGGGAAGTTCCGTACGCTGAGAGCGACCGCTTAGCGAAGTTAGTTCCGCCGCCAAGCCAGGGGCGACACATTCCGTTGTCCGTGAGTATTAAAGAAGATGCAGATCTTCGGAATGAATATGAAAATAATCCGACTGCCAAAGAAGTTTTGGATTATGCAATTCAGCTGGAAGGGACGATTCGTAGCCACGGCGTTCATGCTTGTGGTGTGGTGATTGCGCCAGATACGTTGGTCAATTATATCCCACTTGAAATGGCGCAAAAAGGCGTGGTGGCGACTCAGTTCCCGATGGGCGAGGTTGAAGAGTTGGGTCTATTGAAGATGGACTTTTTGGGGCTTTCGAACCTTACGATTATTAATAACGCCATGAGGATTATCCGAAAAGCTTACAAGAAAGAAATTAATCTTTCGGAGTTGCCGCTTGATGATAAAAAGACCTATGAGCTGTTTCAGCGCGGCGACACGACTGGCGTATTCCAGTTGGAATCGGCGGGAATGAAACGGTATTTGCGCGGACTAAAGCCGACTACGTTTGAAGATATTATTGCTATGGTGGCTCTTTATCGTCCGGGCCCGATGCAGTTTATTGACAGCTTTATTAGGCGTAAACACGGCGAGGAAGAGATAACTTATTTGCATTCTGGAATGAAAAACTCGCTGAAAAATACTTACGGAATTTTGGTCTATCAGGAGCAGTTTATGCAGATTTCTAAGGAATGGTGTGGATTTACTGGTGGTCAGGCTGACACGTTGCGTAAGGCTGTTGGTAAGAAAAAAATTGACTTGATGAAAAAGGTCAAGCCTGAATTCGTCGAGGGTGCGGTTAAAGTTGGTGGCGCAACTAAGGAAATTGCGGAAACTTTCTGGACTCAGCTGGAAGAGTTCGCTAACTATTGTTTCAATAAGTCGCACGCCGCTTGTTATGGTTTGATCGCCTATTGGACGGCTTATTTGAAAGCACATTATCCTGACGCGTTTATGGCGGCGCTTATGACTAGCGACCATGATGACACTGATCGTCTGGCAATTGAAATTACTGAATGTAAGCACATGGGAATTAGTGTGCTGAGTCCTGATGTAAACGAGTCGTTCGTTGAGTTTGCGGTGGTGCCGAATGAGAATAAAATTCGTTTCGGAATGTCGGCGGTGAAGGGGGTTGGCGTTGGTGCGGTCGAGGAGGTTCTACGGGCGCGCGAAGATGGGCCGTTTACGTCGGTTGAGGATTTTGCTAGGCGCGTTTCAACCAGCAAATTCAACAGGAAAGCTTGGGAATCGCTTATTAAATCTGGTGCGTTTGATGATATGGGCGATCGATCTGATTTGTTGTTCAATCTGGATTCCATTACGTCATTTGCGTCCAAACTCCAAAAAGAAGCCGCCAGCGGGCAAACCAATTTGTTTGGAATGCTGGGCGGCGATGACGCGGCGAGTGTCCAATCGACTCTTTATCTCCAGAAGGCTCCTGTGAAACACGACGATAAAGAGCGCTTGATGTGGGAGCGAGAATTGTTGGGGCTGTATATCTCGGCGCATCCGCTTGATAGATATGAAACGTATTTGAGCGAGCAAACTCAACCGTTGACGCAATTAGTTCCTGAGTACGATAGTCGAATGATGACGGTCGGGGGAATTATTAGCACCGTTCGTACAATTGTCACAAAAAGCGGTTCGAAGATGGCATTTGTGGGAATTGAGGACAAGTTCGGCGAGGGCGAAATAATCGTCTTTCCAAATCTGTATGAGAAAGTTGGCGCTAAGCTGGTTCAGGACGCGGTGATTCGAGTTTCTGGTAAAAATTCAGCGCGAGATCGTGACGGAAATCTGGGCAATGAAAGTAAGCTAATTGCCGATGATATTATTGCGATTACGGATAACGATATCAATGGCTATGAGTCGACTGGTCGTAAAATGGATGCGCCAAAAATTAGCTCTGCTGTAAAAAAAGAGCGCCGTGAAGCTTGTCGTAATCAGAAAAATGGAGCTTCTCCGAAGTCTGCCGTAAAGAATGACGCCGCCAAACCGCAGCCAAAAACTCATTCGGCGCCTGTTAATGTTGCGCCAGAAATTCCCGCTTCAAAGTTATTTGTGTATATTAAAGACCCTAATGACCATTCGCGGTTAGTGAAAATGAAGTCTGTTTGCGGCGAGAATGCTGGCACGACTGACGTGGTTTTGGTACTGGGCGAGAAAGAAAAATCAGCCATGCGCCTGCCGTTTAAGGTGGATGCTAATGACAATTTATTAAGCCAATTAAAAAACACTCTGGGTGAAGAGTGTGTAGTTCTAAAGTGATAGTTAGTCCCGCTGACAGAGGTCTCAGCCGGAGCTGGTTGCTCTACGGCGGACTTAACTATCAGCGGGACATAAAGCCCTGTTCTCGTTAGAGAGCGGAGTCTTCGTGCAGTTTGCGCAAGCAGAAGCTTGCGACATATAAACTGCTGGTTTGTAGCGACATCAGCGTCAAGTTGACGCCGGTGTTGCTCATAGACGATCCGAATTGAATCCAGAAATAAGAGTGCATAACCAAGATGAAGGCTAGAGTTGCCATACCCAAGTTTAGCTTATAGCTAATGCGACGGCCAGCCTTTCCATAAGCATCACCAACTCAGGTGCTAAGCATATGATTAGCACCTGGCTCATGATAGCGAAAGCAAATAAACTGCTGCTATGTATGATGTTCCTTTCTAATAGAGCTGTAAAGGGCTGCTTTTGCTGGAATAATTCCCAACAAAAGCCATATATAAATCTACAATATTTATTTAATAAAGTCAAGCGGCGTGATAAAAATAAATTACCTTCAAATGAAAATAGCCCGCCAAGAGAGCTCCAGCCAAGACTGAAAGTCTCAAGGCAAGCTATTTTCTGACAGGGAAGATTAGCCCAAATAGCGCAATTCCTGTTGCGACCGACACATTGAACGATTCTTTTTGACCAAACATCGGGATTTCTACGGTGAAGTCGCAGTTGTCCAAAAGCTCCGGCGTGATTCCGTGGACTTCTTCGCCGAGTAGCAACGCGAATTTTTCAGGCGGCTGAAATTCTGGCAACATAACACTATCTTTCGATTGCTCCAGCGCGATAATTGGCAAGTTTTCTGTTCGCTGATTTTCTTTAATCCAATCATTAATATCTTCATAAAACTCAAACGGCACCAAACTTTCCGCACCCAAAGCAGTTTTATGAATTTGGCTGGTGATTTTTTCGCGAATATGCGGCAGGCGGGGATCTTCAGATCGAATTTCTCCATCGACAAGCGCACAAGCAGGCGCCTTGCTACATAAACTCAATTCTGGATACGGCGTGTAACCACTGAGAATAATCTTTTTTATACCAAATCCTTCGGCTGTGCGAAAAATTGCCCCAACGTTATGTGTTGAGCGAATATTGTGAACTAACAGAGTAATTTCTGGATTCATATTACTATTATATCACTCGTAAAACCGTAAGCTTTTTGGTATAATTTTCATATGGACGAAGATAGAAATTCAGGCGCGACGCCGTGAGCAAGATGAGGAAGCTACTCGTCGTCGAGCGTCAATTTTAGGACTTCAATATCTTGATGGGCGGGAATTTGAAGAGACTTTACCATTACTTAAGGATGTTTTAACGATAGAAGAGATGTATAAGGGTCGGCTGGTTCCGTTAGCCTTTTAACGAGGAAGACCAGTCTTATCGATTTGCGTTACGTCGCAAACTTCTGAATCGCTGATGAAGCGAATGCGAGATCAGTATGTTGAAAACGGCAAGCGAATCTTCTTTTTCTTAATTTCTGGTTCGGCGTTTCGGTCAATTATGCTCAGGTTTGACCCGCCAAAAAAAGTGATTTACGATAACATCGAAATTGCCAAGGAGGGTGATAGCGATACTCTGGCGCAGGTTACGCAGACTTTGGCTTCCGTGGGCACGAATGACGTGTTTAATTATTTGATTGACCAAGCGGATTTGTTGGGTGCGTCGGATATTCACATTGAGAACCAGCGTGAATCGATTCGAATTCGGATGCGTGTTGACGGAGCTTTGCATACGGTGGCGGAACTTAGCAGGGATAGATATCGAGTGATTATGGCTACCTTGGCGTCGCGTGCGAATATTTCTACCGCTTCCAGAGAGCCTCAATCTGGGCATATGCAGCAGGAAATTCATAGAGATGGCGCATCGCATGTGCTGAATTTGCGTGTAGAAGCCGTGATGACGGTGTACGGATTGGATTTGGTGCTTCGATTGTTTAACTTTGATGAATCAATGTTGAACTTGGATCTCTTGAGTATTTCAAAGAAAGAGCGTGAGCAAATTGATGAAGTTATTTCTCATCCGCGCGGGATGTTGTTGATGGTTGGTCCTACTGGTTCAGGAAAATCCACGACGTTATATAGTATTTTGAACGCTCTTAATACTCAGGATCGAAAGATTATTACATTGGAAGATCCTGTAGAAAATACGATTCCTGGGATTGCTCAGATTCCAATTGATACGACAAATGGACAGAGGTTTGCAGATGGGCTGCGTAGTGTTTTGCGTCTTGACCCAGATGTGGTGATGGTTGGTGAGATCCGCGACAATGAAACTGCGAAGACTGCGATTCAAGCTTCAATTACGGGACACTTGGTATTGTCTAGCTTCCACGCCAATTCGACTGCGGCGGCGTTTAGTCGTATGATCGATATGATTGGTCAAAACCCGATTTTTAGCTCGGCGGTCCGGCTGGTTATTGCTCAGCGGCTGGTGAGGAGATTGTGGGATGACAGCAAGGAAGAATATGAGCCAGATGAGGCGACTCGTAAATGGGTAAAAGAAGTCTTGAAGGATCTGCCAGAGAATGTTGATTGCCCAGATTTGGATACATTTAAGCTTTGGCGTGCAGTGCCGACAGATGACGTGCCGTTCGGCTATAAGGGGCGAATTCCGGTAATGGAACAGTTGGTTGTAAGTGAGAATATTCAGAAGTTCCTGCGCGGCGATGTCGAGGATGTCCACACGGAAGCGATTGAAAAGGCTGCAAAAGAAGATGGCATGGTGACGCTACTCCAGGCTGGCGTGTTAGCGGCTCTTCGTGGCGAAACAACGCTAGAAGAAGTTAATAGAGTAATATAATTGACTTTATAGCCATAAACTGATAAAATATTAGTTTATGAGCGAAATTCCGGAACACTCTTATCACGATAGCGAATCCTCAGAGTCTGAGAAAGACTCTGTCTGTGAAATTTTTGATACTGTTATTAATTTTCTTGAATGTATATATGAAGATGTACCCAAAGATTCATCCATATTTAAGGACTTGGTTAAGAAATATAAGCCTGTAATTGATGTGCTTAAGCAGGCTAAGGATTCATACGACCAGTCTCCTGAATATTTGGAGGTCCGCTACGATTTTGATGAAGTGAGTTCTCGGTTAAGAGAGGAATTTAATAAGGAATATAAAGCCTCACTCGATGCTTTTATATCTTCATTAGATAAGATTTTTCCCGCTAAAATAGCGGAAGTGAATGTTCCGAAATACTGCAATCTTGAGGAGTATAAAAATTCCTAAAGTAAAGAAATTTCAGAGGAATAATAAACTTAACCCGAGATGATGCCGACTCTGAATATAAGCAACTCACACTAAAAACTAAGAGGTCTGTGATTGATAGGATTTATAAAAAAGACAGCACTTCTTCGTCTGTAGAATTTGGAGTGAGTCGACCTGAATATGATCCAGTTCGCGAAAAAGACACATCACTTGGTTGAGCTATTGACAAATTTTTTTCAATGCTTAAGTCTAGGAATGAAAGTGGTGCGCGCATGGAGCGCATTGAAGCCTTCTTTAATTATGAAAGAGACCTGGAGTGGACTAAAAACCATACTCGACTGCGCAAACGAGATGAGAGATCTGGACGAGGAATTGTTAGCTCGTAAATATACGGAAATTGTATTTGAGGAAAAATTGTTCGAATGTGCGAACTCTTGCTAGATCTATAGTGGAAGAAAAAGCGAAGTTAATTTTAGAGGGGGAGCTGAGGGTTCTTTCTGAAAAATTCACAACTTACAAAGTGGCACCTTAAAAATCGCCGCTGAATCTTTGAATAAGGCGAAGAAGGAAAAGAGAAAAGAGAAATAAGCAATCACGCCAGGATAATTGCGAGGTGAGTGATCAGGATGTCCAGGCTGGTGGAGGTTAACTTGAAGGTCGGGGGATTATATAAAGCTTAGTCACGAAACATTTCCGTGGTTAGATGATGAAATGGCTAAGGTTTTATATATTAAGAGAAGCGGTAATGATGTTACGGTAGTAGTCGATGCTCGTACTGAAGCAGCCAAGAGAATTGAACACAGAATGTCTGGCTATGAGACCAAGAAAAAGCAGAAGAGTATTTTGCCCATTCTTTATAATAAATTAAAATTAGCGGCAGAAATTGTTGCAACGTCAGATTCTGGATTACGTGATTCTTGGACGACCTTAAGATATCGAGATAAAAATAAGTATCCTTTTAGTATCTTTAGCTGGAAAGCCCAAACATCTGACGCACTAAGGATGTATGTGTCGCACATCGCTATGGATAAGGTGGATGATGAGTCTGTGAGAAAGATACTAGAAGAGAACGGTGTAACTCATTTATTAATGCTTTTGGGTGCTTGCGACAAAAATAACCAGGAAGAATTATTGCCAGTATTTACTGGGCGGACTAGGCGCATTGAGGCAGCTGACGGTGCTGGTGTTTAGGCTTACCTAATGACATTTGCGACAGTTTCAACAACACCCTCATCAAACGCGGTTGGGACGACTTTATCGACGGTTGGGTTTTCGACCAGGTTAGCTAGCGCTTCAGCGGCCGCCAATTTGTGCTGATCGGTGATTTTCTTAACTCCGTGATCTAATGCGCCACGGAAAATTCCAGGGAAGGCTAGGGAGTTATTGACCTGGTTTGGAAAGTCGCTGCGACCCGTGCCAATGATTGCGACGCCGGCTTCTTTGGCGACGTCTGGCATAATTTCTGGAATAGGATTTGCTAGTGCGAATACGATTGGATCTTTCGCCATTTTTTGGACTAATTCTGGAGTGAGAAGTCCTGCGCGCGATACGCCGATGAAATACGTCTGCGTCGGTGATGGCGTCTTCAATTGAGCCAGATTGTGATGCGTCGACGTATTCCAATAGCGCGGTTTTTTCAGCGTTCAAGTCTGTGCGTGATTTTCCGACAATTCCTCGGCTATCCACCGCTACGATGTTTTTTGCTCCGTAAAGATTTAACAATTTGATGATTGCTGTGCCAGCTGCACCTGCGCCGATGACTACGAAATTTGCAATCCGCCAGGTTTCGTCCTGTCAATTTGAGCGGCGTTAATTAAGCCCGCTAATACAACGACAGCCGTGCCGTGTTGATCGTCGTGGAAGACTGGAATATCTAATTCCGCCTTTAATCGCTCTTCAATTTCAAAGCATTTTGGTGCGGCAATGTCTTCGAGGTTGATGGCTCCGAAACTTGGCGCGATGGCTTTAACCGTGGCAATAATTTCTTCTGGCTCGTGGACGTCTAACACAATTGGCACGGCGTCGACATCGGCAAAATGCTTAAATAGCAAAGCTTTTCCTTCCATGACTGGCATGGCGGCTTTTGGCCCCAAATTGCCCAAGCCCAAAATTGCTGAGCCGTCTGAGATTACGGCGACTAGATTGTTTGTCCAAGTGTATTTTGGTAAATCGGCTGGATTTTCGGCAATTGCTTGACTGACTGCGCCGACGCCAGGGCTGTAATAGGCGCTAAGTTTGTCGCGATTAAGCTCCTCTTTATCTCTGAGGCTAGTCGTAATTTTACCTTTGTATTTTTCGTGTAGTTCGAGTGCTAATCTATTGTAATCCATAACTATATTATACTCCAATTTTATTTAATTGATATTTCTTTAGATTTGTGTTATTATCTTATGTAATTGTACGAGAGTTAAATATTCGAGCCTTGTTTGACGTGGAGCCGCAGAGGTACAACTGCGTGGCCAGTCAGAGCGAGTTCGGAAGATAGGAAAAAATTATGAGTTTTGAGTTAATCAACAAAATCAACCAAGCACAAAAAAAGCAAGCAGTTGTCGATGCTCGCAGCGGTGACACAGTTCGCGTTTACCAGAAAATTAAGGAAGGCAACAAAGAGCGTATTCAGATGTTCGAGGGTGTTGTTATCCGTACCGACAATAAAAAATCACACACATCACGAATTACGGTTCGAAAGATTGCTTCAGGTGTTGGCGTTGAAAAGTCATTTTTGATGCACAGTCCACTGATTGAGAAGATTGAGATTGTTCGTCGTGCTAAGGTTCGCCGCAAGTTCTTAAGCTTCCTTCGCCAGCGTAGCGGTAAGTCAGCTCGCTTGACGGCTAAGAATTTCGATCGTGCTGCTGTTAATGACATTCATGACGCTAAGGCAGAAGCGGAAGCTGAACGCTTGAAGGAAGAAGCTGCTCAGGCTGCTGCTGCAAAACAAGCTGAAAAAGATGCTGCTCAGGCTGAACTTGATGCTAAGGCTGCTGAAGTTGCAGCTCGCCATAAAGACGCGTAATTGTCTATTGGCTAATCGTTGAACCGTCTCTTAATCTGAGGCGGTTTTCTCATGTTATAATCTCAATATGGCAATATTTCATTATATATCCGTCCTTGTTCCGACGACTTTAGCTGTGGCGACGCCTTATGTTTTGAGAAGAAACGGCTTTGATAATGAGCAAAAATATCGCTGGCTGCTTTACGTAGCGTGCTTGTTGTTTTTCATATCTTGGTATTTGCCATCGCCGTTAATTGACGGACAGGACACTAGTTTTACGACGCATTTTGTGGGCGGCGGGCTATTCACGGGGCTATTCTGGGCATATTTGGTCTCGTCGATGAAGTGGCGGGCGCGTTGGCTGGTGATGGCGTTTTCGATCTTCGCTTTAGTTTCGGCGTTGGGCTGCATTAACGAATTGGCGGAATTATTTATGGTCAAAGTGGGCGTGGCGAGCATAAAATTGGACGACACGAATTGGGATATTTTGGCGAATACGTTAGGCGCGGCAACAATTTGGATTGGCTGGATGATTGCGGATTTTATGACGAAAAAGGGAAAATTGTCGGGTGATTCTGGGAATTGATGAAGTCGGGCGCGGCGCGTGGGCTGGACCGTTGGTGATTGGCGCGGTGGTTTTGGGTGGCGCTGAAATTGAAGGGCTTGATGATAGTAAAAAATTGACCAAAAAACGACGTGAATTGCTCGATGAGGAAATTCGCAAACAAGCGTCGGCTTGGGCGTTGGGCTGGGTTTCTGCTGAGGAGCTGGATGAAATAGGGATGAGCGAGGCGCTTAAACTGGCGACGCGGCGTGCAGTAAAAGAAATTCAAGCGAAATGTCAGAAAAGCGGATCGAAGTTTGATGAGATTATTATCGATGGGACGGTCAATTTTTTGGCGGGTACACCGCCAGAAAAAGTATGTAACAATTATAGCGAAAGCCGACGGTCTGATTCCGAGCGTTTCGGCGGCGTCGATTATTGCTAAGGTGGCTCGCGATAAATTTATGGCAGAGCAGGATAATATTTATTCTGGATATGATTTTTCTTCGCACGTTGGTTATGGAGTGGCGAAGCATCGAGCGGCTATTGATAATCTGGGCGTAACTCCGCTGCATCGGCTGAGTTTTGCGCCGTTGGCTAAATATGCTAATGTTGAGGCGAATTCGCAAAATGCGTCTGACGACGGAAAGTCTAAAAACCAGCAAAAAGACACAACGCGTCAAATTGGCGATAAAGGTGAGCAAGCGGCGGCGGATTGGTTGGTGGCTGATGGTCATGAGATTATAGAGCGGAATTGGCGGACGCGGTATTGCGAAATTGATATTGTTAGTAAAAAAGATAATATTTTATACTTTACAGAGGTCAAATATCGTAAAAATGACAATTTTGGCGACGGCTTGGCGGCGATTACAAATAAAAAACAGCAACAAATGCGTTTTGCTGCTGAAATATTCATTGCCAAAAATGCGCAGTATGAAAGCTGTGATATGCAAATGCTGGCAATTTCTGTCGATGGAAATCCGCCCGTAGTTGAAGAGTGTGTGGTGTTGGAATAAATTATTCACTTTCGTCGTTTTCGACTCATCAGCATAGACACGCATCTATGGAGCGAACATGACAAGTGAGAGAGTCTCTAGCGGAGAGTCTACGGACTCGCCATGTTCGTAGTTTAGCAGCGCTCAGAGGTTGTAAGCCTCATCGATGGCAGTGCCCAGTCCTACCACGATAAGCTTGTTCACGTGGACGGCCCAAACGGTCCCCTGGAGCATTCCGCTGTACCATACAGCCTTCCTTGCCGTATCGAAGAAGTTGCTCCAGTCTAGGTCCTCGAATGGGACCGATCCCTTGACGAAGTAAACCTTCACATTGCTTGTGGAGGTTTTTTCTTTGTACGAGGCGCAAATTTCATCGATAGTGGCGTTGGGGTTTACCACGATGAGCCATGAGTTGAATACGAAAAAGGTCGTTACCCTCTTTGTGTTTGCGAGGGAGACTGCCCTCTCTGCCACCTCAGAGATATCCTCTCCTACCATGGGTTCTGCGAGGTACGCTCCAACTTTGTATGATTCTGTGATAGACATAGTCAAACTCTCTCCTCATCTGGGCGAACGCCCGTGCTGGAAGCACTGATCGACGCCCGGATGGCGCGACCGAAGATGAGGTTTCGGGATACTTCTTAAAATATCACAAAATCTCACCTCCGGCTTATAAACTCTCTCGACTTGTCAAAGTGCGCTTTCGGACAAAACGATTGTTCTGTCAACAAAAGCTGTATTCATTTATATCACTAATAAAATAAAATGTCAATAGAATTTGTCAAAAATGTAGCATAATATATCACAGTGTTGTTTGCAAAGCAGAGAGCACGTCCGCCTTATCTCGTTCAATCAACTCAGCGCGCGCGGATATTTCGGTAATTCCTAATTTGATCGTTCTGGTGAGGGCTGGAATATTTTCCATCGGTTCAAAGAATTGTTGAAAGTCGTTAAGTTCGTCAGTTGTAATTAGAGCTGTGCCTGCATAACGAATAAAATCGTCGTAGCTTTTATCCTCACCAAACGTATCTTCGACCCACGCCCAGTTTTCTTTCAGCCAATTCCACGCAATCTGGCGGCTTTCTCTGGTGCGAATCAAATACACAAACCAACGGCTGGCGTCTTGTGGGCGGATAACATTGGAATCTTTAATGTTGGCAAGAATTTTTTCTGCTGTTTCAGGGTTTTTGGTGGAAGTTAGTCCAATTGCAATATCATTCTGTAGGTCATTTGACGGCGTGTTTTTATATGCAGCAAAGAGATTTTCAATCATCTCTGGCGTCTCGAAATTCCTCACGTTTGCGCTGATAATTAAAGCTCGAATTTCTGTCGGTAAGTCTTCCAATTTATTATTGTCAAAACGCGTTTTTGCTTCGTCCAAAACTTCTTTATCTTCGCTATACATCACCAAACTCAGAGCCGTGGTGCGCCGCTCGCGGTCGTCATCCGATTCGCCAGCTTTTTCATCCCAGCCCAATTCTTCAAATGTGGCGCGCGCAAATTCTCCAGAAATTCGCTTTAATGAATCTCTGGCGGTGTTATTGTCGTCTACGAACTTTCGTAGTTCTGTCAAAGCACCAGCCGCCATCCCGAAGACTTTTTCGTTGGTTTCAGTTTTTAGCGACAATGCCAATGGAAGTAGTGACGCCGAGTTTTCAAATCCAGCGCGGGCGAGTATTGTCGCGTCCTGTAAGATACAAATCTTGTCCAAAGTCGGCAATTCTGTAATGTTTTTCAATAAATATTCGCGAGTGGATTCGTCATATTTGGTGACGAAGTGGGCGCTTAAGCCACAGTTTAATTGCAATGGCTTTTCAATGGAAACGGTGGTTTCTTTTTGATCCAAGATTTTTACGTCAAGCGGTTGGTTTGCGAATAATGGAATCGACCATAACGCGTCGGATGGTTGGTGCTCGCCGATGAAGAATCGCTCCTGACTTAAAATCGCCGCGTCGTGACTGCTTGAAACTGATACAACAGGAAGGCCGGGTTGGGAAATCCAAGCGTTCATTAGATTTACGATTGGCTGACCGCTCGCTGATTCCAATTCTTGCCATAAATCATTTCCGACAGTGTTTTTATACGCGAATTTTTCAAAATATGATTTAAGTCCAGCGCGAAATGCCTCTTCGCCAATAAGCTTCCTGACCATAACAAGCAGTCGTCCGCCCTTAGCATAAACAATCGCCGGGTCAAATAATGTGCTGATTTCGTCTGGATGATTGACGTCGGCTTGAACGGATTGAACGCCATCTAAGCTGTCTCTTCTAAGTGCGGCTGTTACTTCATTCGTGGCAAAATCTTCCCACATGCGCCATTCGGGGTGTAATGCATCAATCGCCACGTACTCCATCATATTGGCAAAGCTTTCATTGAGCCATAAATCATTCCACCACTGCATGGTAACCAAATTGCCGAACCATTGATGGCTGAGCTCGTGCGCGATAACCGTAGCAATGAAGCGCCTGGATGATTCTGGGGTTAATTCTGGGTCCGCAAGCAAACAGCTTTCGCGGTAAGTAATTAATCCCCAGTTTTCCATGGCACCAGAGGAGAAGTCGGGAAGAGCGACGTGGTCAGATTTTGGCAATGGATATTTGACGCCGAAATATTCATCATAAAAATCAATTGAACGAGTGGCGATGTCTAACGCAAAATCTAATGTATTTTCATTCTGAGCTGGCGTTGCCCAGACGTTAACCTCGACGCCAGATTTGGTGCGGGCGGTTTTTTTGTGCAATTCGCCGATGACGAAAGCCAGAAGATAACTACTCATTCGTGGGGTTTTCTCAAATGTCGTCGTGTGAGAATCGCCATTTTCTCCTTCGCTTTTTATGGGCATATTTCCCAAAACTGTTATTCCTGAGCGAGTTATTAGCGTCAAATCGTATTCAGCTTTGGCGGCTGGTTCATCAACGCAAGGGAAAACTTCGCGGGCGTGGTGCGATTCAAATTGAGTAGCGAAAAGTTGTTTTTTAATGCCGTCGTGAGTGAAATAACAAGGATATAATCCGTGCATTGCGTCGGTGATGGTTCCGGAAAAAATGATGTGAATTGTGTGATTTCCGTTCTCAAGGTTCGGCTGAGATAATCTCAATTCATCAAACTCGCCGAATGAGACGTCGGCGGGCTGATTGTCGATTGTGGCTGATTGAATTGTTAAACCCTTGGAATGCAGCGAAATTAATTCGCTGGTGGAATCGCCAGAAATGATAACTGTGCCAGAAAATTCTTTTTCCTCGGCGCGCGTTAAATCGAGAGTTAGGTTGTAATGATTTGGTGTGAATGTGTCAAGTAATCGTGGAACTTTAGTCATAATTTAATTATAATACAGTCATGAGGGTGAATAAAATACGACGTCGGCAAGTGGTGATTGCGCTGGTGATTTTGATAGTCGGCGTGGCGGTTTGGGCTTCGCGAATTTCACAACCCGAACCTCAGACAATTCAAACTTCAACGCAACGAGAATTATTTGGCAATTCGAACGCCAAAGCGGAATTGGAAAAGATAGAAGTTAAAGGACGTGCGCCAAAGACTGGTTATTCCAGAAAGCAATTCGGCAATGGCTGGGGCAAAATTAACGGCTGCTCTGTGCGGGAAGTGATTCTGGCGCGAGATTTGATAGATGAGAAAATTGATGAAAAATGTCGAGTTTTGTCGGGTGTGCTGAATGATCCGTACACTGGCCAAATAATTCAATTTCAGCGTGGCGAAAAAACCAGTTCTAAGGTTCAGATTGATCACGTCGTGGCTTTGAGCGATGCTTGGCAAAAGGGTGCGCAGCAAATTTCTCCAGAAGAGCGAGAGAAATTAGCGAATGATCCGTTAAATTTATTAGCGGTTGATGGTCCAGCGAACCAAGCCAAAGGTGATGGCGACGCAGCAACTTGGCTGCCGAGCAATAAATCTTTTAGGTGTCAATATATTGCGCGACAAGTGGCTGTGAAACGAAAATATCGCTTGTGGGTAACGGAAGCTGAAAAGGGCGCGATGTCGGGAATTTTGGAAAAGTGCGTGGAAGTAAATTGACAAAATGAAAAATTTTTAATACAATGAGAAAGTACTAATCCGGCCGGCAGGTCGGAGTTTTTCGTTTATGGAAGTTTGAGACGGAAAAAGATATAATTAATAAGAAGGAGAATGTAATGGAAGATTTGAATATCAAGCAGTTGACGTTGGCAGTGCGTACGATTGCTGAGGAAAAAAACTTGCCAGAAGAAACAGTTTTGAGCGTGATTGAGCAGGCGATTGCGGCGGCTTGGCGTCGTGATAATGGTACGCGAGATCAGTTGGTCCGCGCAAGCTTGAATATCAATAACGGTACGGCTGTCGTGTCGGTTGTTAAGACTGTTGTTGAAGAAGTTGAGAATGACGCCAATCAAATCGACCTAGAGGAAGCTAAGGAGATAGATCCTGCGGCTGAACTTGGCGGTGAAGTTGTGATGGAAACTCATAACGTGACGACTTTTGGTCGAGTTGCGGCTCAGACTGCTAAGCAAGTGATCTTGCAGCGTTTGCGCGAAGCTGAGCGTGAAGTTGTCTTGGCGGAATTTGAAGATAAATCGGTACGGTTGTTATCGGTACAGTTCAGCGAGTTGAGCCACGTGTTGTGCGAATTGAGCTGGGTAAGGCTGTCGGAATTATGCCTCAGAGTGAGCAAATTCCTGGCGAATATTATGGTGTTGGTCGTCGAATTAAGGTCTACATTAAGGACATTGAGCGCGAAGGTCGCGGTCCGCAATTGATTCTTAGCCGCGGCAATGAAGAATTTGTGCGATTCTTGTTCAATCAAGAAGTTCCAGAGATGGAAACTGGTGCAGTTGAGATTAAGGCAATCGCTCGCGAAGCTGGTCGCCGAACCAAATTGGCGGTTTCTTCAGCGCTACCTGGCGTTGATCCAGTTGGTACGTTTGTTGGTGGTCACGGCGCCCGCGTTCAGGCTGTGATGAATGAAATTGGTGAGCAGGAAAAAATTGACATCATTCCATACGAGGAAGACGCGGCTGGATTTATTGCTAATGCGATGAGCCCAGCAGAGGTTTTGAGTGTGACTGTCAATGAAGATGAGAAGCGTGCGACAGTTTACGTTAGCGAAGATCAGCAATCAATAGCAATCGGTCGCGCTGGACAGAACGTTCGCTTGGCAAGTCGATTGACTGGCTATGAATTAGATATCGAAGCAAAAGCTCCTGTTAAGACAGAGCCAAAACCTCGAAAGAATATTGAGGATAGCTTGATGAGCGTAGTTGAGGAGGTGGCGGAATAAGCTGCCTTCTGCGAATCGCCGAAAACGAAAGGAGGGCGATATGTCAGAAGATTTTTCTGAATTAGAACCTCGGCTGACAGAAACGGCTCGTGCTAGTTTGGGGCGAGCTGGTTTTCTGGCACATAACGAGGGGAGTGAATATATCGGCACAGAGCATATTTTGCTTGGTGTGTTGGCTCAGAACTCGTCATTGGGCGCAAAGATATTGGCGGAAAATGGCGTAACTTTGGATCGTGCGGAAATGGCTCTGAATTTGACTGCGAAGCCGCTGGTGATTACCGTGGTGAAAAAAGGACTGAGCGCTGAAGTTATTGAATTGATAAGTATTGCTTGGCAATTAGCGGTTGAATTTGGGCAGGAAAAAATTGGCACGGAACACATCGTTTATGGAATGCTGCAGCAGCACGAGGCGCGAGCGACTAAATTGCTGCGAGATATGAATATTGACATTGACAATCTGCGTGGAAGTTTGGAAGATGTGTTCGATAAACAGCAATTTGAATCTCTGCAGAGCGAGCGTAGTACGGCAAGTAAAAATTCTGGCGATTTGCAAGTTTTGGAGAAATTCGGTGTCGATTTGACGCGGCGTGCCAGTGAAGGATTTTTGGATCCGGTGATTGGTCGAGCGTCGGAAATTCAGCGAATGATCACGATTTTGGGCAGGCGAAGCAAGAATAATCCAGCGCTGATTGGCGAACCTGGCGTCGGTAAAACTGCGGTAGTCGAGGGTTTGGCGCAGAGGATTGCTGATAATAAAGTTCCCGAATTTTTGAAAGGCAAGCGACTTTTTCAACTGGATTTGACGGCGATGATTGCTGGGGACGAAATATCGTGGGCAATTTGAGGAGCGATTGCAAAAAGTTCTGGCGGTTGCCAAAAAAACATCAAGAAGTTATTTTGTTTATTGACGAGTTGCATCTGTTGGTTGGCGCTGGTTCGGCCGAAGGCTCGATGGACGCGGCGAACGTATTGAAGCCAGCGTTGTCGCGAGGCGAGGTTCGACTAATTGGCGCGACGACGTTTGATGAATATCGAAAACATATCGAAAAAGATGCCGCGTTGTCACGGCGCTTCCAATCTGTGACAGTTAATGAGCCATCGCCAGAAGAGGCGGTAGAAATGATGCGCGGTTTGAGAGGAAAATTAGCCAAGCATCATCAAGTTCAGATTCCTGACGAAATGTTGACTGAGGCGGTGGATTTGAGCCAGCGTTATGTGACGGAGCGGTTTTTGCCAGATAAAGCGATCGACGTGATTGACGAGGCGGCTAGTTTATTGAAGTCTAGTTCGCCAATAAAATTGTCGCATAAGGATAAGTTGGCTCGCCAAATTAAGCGATTGGCTGGAAAAATTGATGCCGCGGTCGAGGCTGAGGATTATGAAAAAGCTGCAGAATTTAAGATGCAAATGCGACAGTTGGAAGTGCAGGCCGAAGTGCTGAAAGATGAAGCCAGTGATAAGCCGGTGTTGACTGATGAATATTTGCGTCGGGCGGTTTCGGCAATGACGAATATTCCGATTGACAGATTATCGTTAAATCAGATGAAGGATTTGATTCGCCTGGAGAAGCGTCTGAGTCGGAGTGTTCTTGGTCAGAATGAAGCGATTGAGCAACTGGCGCGCGCGATTCGCCGCAATAAAGCTGGGCTAAATCGTCAGAGCGGGCCGCTTGGGTCGTTTATCTTTCTGGGTCCGACTGGAGTTGGTAAGACGGAATTGGCACGAGTTCTGGCGCGGGAAGTTTTTGGCGGCGAGGATAGTTTGATTAAAATTGATATGAGCGAGCTTTCCGAGCGTCACACGGCTAGTCGGCTGGTTGGTGCGCCGGCTGGTTATGTTGGCTATGAGGACGGCGGGAAATTAACGGATAAAGTTCGTCGTCGACCGTATAGCGTGGTGTTGTTTGATGAAATTGAAAAGGCGCATCCTGACGTTCTGAATTTGCTTTTGCAAATTCTGGAGGACGGCAAGTTAAGCGATTCTCACGGACGAACGGTGAGTTTTCGGCAGACGATTATTATCTTGACGAGCAACGTCGGCGCTGAACAAATGATTCAGGATTCGGAGCTGGGATTTGGTGCGTCTGGGCAGAAAAAGTCGGCTAGCAAAACTCGTCACGAGAAAAATTCGCGTGCCGCTCTGCGTGAGCTTGAGGAGTTTTTGCGTCCAGAATTGATTGGTAGATTTGATAACATGATTACATTTAAGCCGTTGTCTCGTTCGGTCGTACGAAAGATTTTTGACAATCTCACGTCTGACTTGATCAAAGCTGTTGGTCGACATGGAATGACGCTTGATATTACTTCTTCGGCGAAGCGTTGGTTGATCGATCGAGGATTTGACGAGCAGCGCGGCGTGCGAGTTCTAAGGCGAACAATTCAGTCCGAGTTAGCGGATCCACTTAGCGATGTTTTATTGTCCAATAAAGCGAGACCTGGCGACACGCTGGAGGCTAAAATTGATAATGATAAGGTGGTGATTAATGTCAATCGTGCGTAAAATATTAAGCGTCCTCACGCCGATAATTGTACTTTCTGCTGCGGTTTTTGTGATGATGAATCGTCAGCAAATTATTGATGAAATTGCGCTGTGGCAATATAAGCCGAGTGCGGAAATTGTCGCTATTGCTGATCGCGTAAAGATGTCGGATGTTGGCAGGAAAATGTTTTATGTTTCTAATCCGCAAATTAAATCGGCGAATGAATTTAACGAAGATTGTCGGCGTGTGGAAAAGGGAAATGCGATTTTGGGCTGTTACAATCCGTCGTCTAGGGATATTTATATTTATAACGTGACCAATTCTGAGCTTGACGGCGTGAAAGAGGTGACGGCGGCGCATGAGATGTTGCACGCTGCTTGGGAAAGGCTGAGTGCGTCGGAAAAATCTCATTTGAGCGAGCTTTTGGAGCAGGCTTATAATAATGTGAAAAATAAGAAATTGTCTGAGCGGATGGAATATTATGATCGTGCGCAACCTGGAACGAGAGCTAACGAGTTGCATTCGATTCTGGGGACAGAATTTGCCAATTTGGGCGACGAGCTGGAAGAATATTATCGACGATATTTTACTGATAGATCCGAAGTGGTGAAATTGCACGCGCAATATCAAGAAAAATTTGAATCCAGGGAAAATGAAGCGCAGAAATTGAGCGAGTCGTTGAAGGTTCGAAAGGAAATTGAATAGAGAATTATCGCAATATTCGACTGATTTGGCGGATTATAATAGTCGCGTGGCGGATTTTAATCGACGAGCGGGCGTTAGTGGCGGATTCTTGTCGCAGAGTGATTTTTATAGTCAACGCCAAGCCTTGAAGGCGGAACTTTCGGAGTTGAACGAAAGGCGTGCCAATTTGAATTCTGAGATCAATTCTTACAATTCTGACGTTTTGCGGCTTAGAGAATTAGGCGTGCAGATTGATGAATTGAATAAAAGTTTGGATAGTTTGGAGGGGGCGAAATAATGGCGAAAGCTAGAAGTCAATTTGTTTGTCAGCAGTGCGGAGCTAGCTTTTCAAAGTGGGTTGGCAGGTGTGAAAATTGCGGGGAATGGAATTCGCTAGTCGAGCAGGTCGTTTCTTCTGGCGGGTCATCTATTGTCGATAAATCTGCCGGGCGTGGTAAAGCCTTGAAAACGTCTAGCATTCGTGAAGCTGCCTCTGAGTCTGGGCTAGAAAGATTAAGCACTGGAATTGACGATTTGGACGCTGTTTTGGGCGGCGGTTTTCTGGTTGGCGGCGTGGTGTTGGTGGCGGGGCAGCCAGGAATTGGGAAAAGTACGCTTTTGGCGCAAGTTGCGGCACATATCGCCAAGACAAAATCGGTGTTATATGTAAGCGGTGAGGAGTCGGTTTCTCAGGTGAAGCTTCGTGCGGAGCGTTTGGGTGCGGCTGATTCGGAAAAAATGCAATTGGCGTCTAGCAATAGCGCGGAGGATATTGCGGCGTCAATTCAGCAAGGTGGATACGATCTGGCAATTATCGATTCGGTTCAGACAATTTCTCTCAGTGAGATTTCCTCCGCTCCGGGGTCGGTTAGTCAGATCACTAACTCATCAAATGTAATTATTCGTGCCGCCAAAGCTTCGGGTACGGCGGTGATTTTGGTTGGTCACGTCACCAAAGAGGGCTCAATTGCTGGTCCGAAAATATTGGAGCATTTGGTGGACGTTGTGCTGAATTTTGAGGGCGATCGATATGGCGGTTTTCGAGTTGTTCGGGCGCAGAAGAATCGATATGGTTCGACTAATGAAGCGGCAATTTTTGAGATGGACGAGCATGGGTTAAGAATCGTGAAGAATCCGTCGGCGGAACTTCTGGCAGAGCGGCAGAATCTGGATGGATCAATTGTACTGGCGACCATGGAAGGTGCGCGTCCGCTTTTAGTGGAAATTCAGGCGCTAGTTAATCCGACGAATTTTGGCTATCCTAAGCGCACGGCGAGTGGTTTTGATTTGAATCGATTGAATCTGTTGGTGGCGGTTCTGGAGAAGCGAACAAAGTTGAAATTGGCGGACAAAGATATTTATGTCAATGTGGTTGGCGGATTAAAGCTGATGATCCAGCGGCTGATTTGGCTGTAGCGATGGCGATTGCTAGTGCTAGCGCTGGGCGAAGTCTTGACGAAGGTGCCGTGGTGTTTGGCGAGATTGGTTTGGGCGGTGAGGTTCGCTCGGCGACGAATTGGCAAGCTCGAATTAAAGAGGCGAAGAAGCTGGGCTTCACTTATGCGATTGCGCCAAAAGTTCATAAAGATAAATTTATAAAAGGCGTCAGCGATATGCGGCAGGCGCTGATTGACTATTTACAATAGAAAGGGAAAAAATGAAAGATTTTTACGGATTGATAATAATTGTAATGTTGCTTGGCTTGGCGGCTGAAGTTTATTTCTTGGCAAAACCGCGACGAAATTCATCTGTGGGCGCGGCGCCGATTTTGGTCGACACGTCAGTGCTTATGGACGGGCGAGTGACTGAGCTAGCGAAGACTGGATTTTTGCTGGGCAAAATTATTGTGCCGAGGAGTGTTTTGACAGAATTGCAATTATTAGCCGACGGTGCAGACCATGACAAGCGTGAAAGGGCGCGATTCGGTATGGATGTCGTGAAGGAGCTTAAGGATATTTTGAAGTCTTCTTTTGAGCTATATGACGATAATATTCGCGTGCCTGAAGGCGTGGATTCTCGCTTGTTGAAATTGGCGAAGGAGATGGACGCGGCAGTATTGACGCTTGATTACAACTTGAATAAGGTGGCGCAAGTTGACGGTGTTAAGGTTTTGAATATCAATGAGCTGGCGAAAAGTTTGAGGATGAGTTATTTGCCTGGTGATGAGCTGGATTTAGAGCTGTCGCAGAAGGGGCAAGACTCTCATCAAGCAGTTGGCTATTTGAAAGATGGAACGATGGTGGTTGTTGAGAACGCCAAGCGCTACATTGGGCAAACGAAGAAGATTGAGATTATCCGAAGCTTGCAGACCGACGCTGGAAAAATGATGTTTGCGAAGCTTGTGGTTGAACAGAAAAAACCTGTAAAGCAGAAGACTAGCGTTCCTAAAAAGCGCACAAATGGTCGCTCAAAAACATCAGCTCAACACGAGGCTGAGCTGATTAATTTGGCGAATAAACAATAGTTTATTTAGTTAACTTGGATGCTGCCAGTTGAAGTGGCGGTGTAATATGCAGAGTCTCTTACGGTTACAGAAACTGTGTGCGCTCCTGTTGTGTCGAGTTCTACCGTGGCGGTCTGCTTGCCGCTTGAAGTAATTTCTGAGCTCTTAATACTTTTTCCATCCACGGTAATTTCGATTGCCGATAAGCCCCAAGTTCCTGCTGTAACGTCGACATTTATCGTATATTTCTTACCACTGTTGGTGTATGATATCGCTCCAATTTGCGGCTTAGTGTCGTCGCACTTGTGAACGTCATCTTCTGCGTTCGCGTCGTAGCCTGAAGGAACGGTGATTGATTCTTTCTTAGTCAAAGGATCGATAATCTTTGTCACTTCAATTTCTTCCTTTGCGCCGTCTGGGAGTACAGTTTGTTGCCTTTTTTTCTTAGAGACTTTATCGAAGGTGATTTTCTCTGTAGATTGACTTTGTCTCTTATTCCACCATGACGGGTAGAGTTCACCGTTGACAGTCTGGATTCCGCTTGGTCGCTCATACCATTGACCTGACTTCCATTTGCCTTCCTTTGGCGTAAACTTGGGTGTGGGCAAATTCCATAACGCTTCTAATTACCGGCATGCCGTAGTTGGAGGCTGATGTACCAATCACGCTAGTGTCGGAGTTTCCGAGCCACATTCCCATAACCAGAGCTGGGCTGTAATTAACAATCCAGAGGTCTTTTGGCTGCGAACCCTTGTCTGATGTACCAGTCTTTGCGGAGGTTCGAACGCCATTAACGCCCATCCAGCCGTGAAGTCCAGGGAGTTCGGTCGGACAAGATGTCGTTCACGATGTACGCTGATTGCGAGTCGATAACTTGCTTGCCTTCATCTTTCCATTTTTTTCAGAGTTTCACCTTGGCTGTTCTTCACTTCAATCACGCTTGAGACGTCTTTTTGGACTCCCATTCGCGCCAATGTCGAGTAGGCGTTCACCAATTCTGTCTGTTTGGTTCCACATGCGCCGATTGCTGCACCGAGTCCGTAACCGCCGGCATTTTCTTCCTGACGGCAATAGTTAGGATCGCCCATCCTGCGGATTCCCTCGACGACAGGCTTAGCGGATCCGTCGCCAACGATGTAAGCGGCTTTGATGGCTGGGACGTTTCGGGATAGAGCTAGCGCTCTTCGGATATTGATAGTGCCCATAAACTTATTGTCCCAGTTTCTTAGAGTTGCGCCGTACAGTTTATCGATGTTTTCATCGGCTAAGACTGTGCCGCTACCGTATGCTTGCTTGCTGTCGTGCTTGTCGAATAATTGAGCAAAGACAAGCGACTTAATCGTGGAACCTGGCTGGATATAGGAAACTGCGGCATTATCCTGTCCGAAACCGGCATAATTAAAGTCGCGACTACCAACAAGCGCTACGATTTGTCCAGTCTGAACGTCTTCGACTGTTGCGGCGCCGTTACTAATTCGCACAGAATCTGGTCGACCCGTTGCAAAGAACGATTTCATTTCATTTTCAAGTTTCTCCTGAATTCGCCAGTCGAGGGTGGTTTTAATCGTCAATCCACCGCGTCCAACGACTGATTCGCCAAGCTCTTTACTCAACTGATTACGAACCATCAATAGGAAGTGAGGAGCCTTAATATTCTCCAAGTGCTCGGTCTGCGGCTTAAGTGTGCTTAAAATGTCAATCTTTTTAGCTTTTTCAGCCTCATCCTTGGTAATAACGCCCTGCTCGGCCATGTAATCCAGAACTGTATGTTGTCGGGCAATCAAAGCCTTATTTCCAGCGGTGTTGTATGGATTATAGTAAGTTGGATTCTGTGGAATACCAGCAATTAGCGCCGCTTCCGCCAGTGTCAGATCTTTAGCGTGCTTGCCGAAGTATGTTTGAGCGGCAGACTCTGCGCCGTTACGACGACCACCGTAAGGAGATTCATTCAGGTATAATGACAGAATTTGGTCTTTGCTGTACATGCGCTCGACTTCAATTGCGAGGATGATTTCCTTGATCTTTCGAGGAATACCGCTAATTGATCGGTCGCCGGCCTCATCTGCGAAGAAGACTTGCTTGACTAGCTGCTGTGTCAGAGTTGATCCACCCTGAACTTGGCGGCGTGAAGCAGTTGAGAGCATTGCGCGCAACATACCGCTAATACTGATGCCGTGATGATTATAGAAATTTCGGTCCTCAATTGCGACGGTGGCTTTTTTCAAATAGTCGCTAATCTGGTCAGATTCAACAACCAATTGATAATTACCTGTGCCTTTATCTTCCCAAAGCAAATTGTCATTGCGGTCATAATATTTAGTGACGGTCGTCTGAACGCGCTTAGCAAGCTCGCCAGGGCGAATTTTATCGAGGTCTTTACGGAAATAGGCGAACATTCCGCCGATAAGTAGCAACATCAACAAAATACTGACGCCAAGAATTTTCAGCGCCATCAGTCCGCCGCGCTTGGAGAACCAATATTTCGCCAATCGCTTCGGATGTAATCGATAAAAGAATCGCTTTACGGGATGTTTCGGCAAAGTCGCCAAATATTCCGCTCGTTCGCGCGCGTCCTTATCTTTTTTAGTCTTATGTTTCTGCGCCAAATTGGCATATAAGTTCATCCGTTTCGACGGAGATTTCTTATCGCTTGAGCCGTGTCCGGCGGTGCTTATCGTAGTCTTTTTCTTCACAATTCTATTATATCACGCATATGTTTCGCTTCAATTGTAAAATTGCTATACTAATATGTAGAAAAGGAGTGATATGAAATTATCAGAAGAATTACAATGGCGTGGATTTGTCAATCAAATGACATTCGACGATATTAGCAAAGTTGATACGCCGCGCAAGTTCTATTTTGGCGTTGACCCAAGCGCTGATAGTATGCAGATTGGTAATTTAGCAGCAGCAATGATGGTGCGGCTATTTATGGAATATGGTCACGAAGCTTATCTGCTAGTAGGCGGGGCTACTGGTATGATTGGTGATCCGGACGGCAGGAAAGACGAGCGTGAAATTCGCAATGCTGATACGGTGGCGCATAACGTGGAGTGCATCTCGGCGCAGTACAGGCGCGTTTTTGAGGGGCGTGATTTTCATCTGGTTAATAACGCTGATTGGTTTCGTAATATAAACTATATCGATTTCTTATATAAAGTTGGTAAATATATGTCAATGACACAGCTGCTTGATCGCGAGTTTGTCCAATCGCGCATCGGCGAGGGCGGCAGTGGCATTAGTTATGCTGAGTTTAGCTACTCATTAATGCAGGGCTATGACTTCTTGCACTTATTCCGAGAGCACGGTGTTACGCTACAGGTGTGCGGCGCTGATCAATGGGGAAACTCGACGACTGGCGTTAGTCTTATCCGCAAGCTAGAGGGCAGCGAAGCGCACGTTTACTCAGTGCCGTTGGTCATCAATAAAGCAACTGGCCGTAAGTTTGGCAAGTCTGAGGGCGGTGCAATTTGGCTTGATGAAAATAAAACCAGCGTATATAAGTTTTATCAATTCTGGCTGAACGTCGATGACGATGGTGTGATTGACTACATGAAGATGTACACTACGCTAGACCGCGATACAATTGAAGCTATTGCTGAAAATCACGCCGTTAATCCGGGTGCGCGTTCGGCTCAGAAGGTTTTGGCTCGTGAAGTTACTGACATTGTTCATGGCAGCGCGCGTCGTGAATCTGTTGAGCGCGTAACTGAAGTTTTGTTTGGTGGCGGCGATTTTAAGAAATTGTCGAACGATGATTTAGGCGCTTTGGCTGAAGAAATTCCTTGCGTTGATGCTGGAATTGATGTGATTGAAGCGTTGGTAGAATCTGGGCGCAGTTGGCTCTAACGGCGAAGCAAAGCGATTGTTAAAATCTGGCGCCATTAGCCTAAACGGCGAAAAACTTGCTGAAAATAAAGTCGTCAATGACACGTCGCTACTGAAGAAGGGTAAAAACACGTTCGTATTAATTATGGGGGAGAATGAATAATGAAAAAAATTATCGGGTTTGACTTGGACGATACATTGGCAATTACAAAATCGCCAATTAGCGACCGTATGGCTGGAATTCTTAGTCGATTACTTGAGAATTATGACGTTTGCGTGATTACTGGCGGCACGTTTCAACAGATAAAGAAGCAGGTGATTGATAGGTTGAACGTTACTCCAGAGTTGCTTCAGAAGTTCCACGCGATGCCGACTTGCGGAACTCGATATTATCGATTTGACGCCGCTGATGATGAATGGAAAATTCAGTATGCGAACGATTTGTCTGATGAACAAAAAACTCAGATAACTGCGGCACTGGAAGAAGTTGCGAAGGAAATGGGTATTTGGTGTGAGAATCCTGCGGGTGAAATAATTGAAGATCGACATAGCCAGATTACTATGTCGGCTTTGGGTCAGCAAGCTACACCTGAAGATAAGTATGCGTGGGCTGAAAAATATAAGGATGTTCGTCCGATATATCGCGACAAGGTGGCGGAGAAGCTGCCTGGGACTTGAGGTGCGAATTGGCGGGTACGACCAGTACCGACATTACGCTTCCGGGAATTGATAAGGCTTATGGAATTGGCAGGTTGCTTGAACTGAACGGCTGGTCGAAAGAAGAAGCACTGTTCTTTGGTGACAAAATTGAAGAAGGCGGCAATGATTTTCCAGTGAAGCAAATGGGCGTAGATTCAATCGGCGTGAGAGGCTGGGAAGATACAGCCTACGCTCTGGAAGGCATCAACGCCGTTTCGTAGATGAAACTAGCAACTCCTCTTGAGCAAATTAAAGGCGTCGGGCCGAAAACTGCTCAGGCTCTAGCAGCTGCCGGTCTTACGACGGTTTCTGATGCCCTGAATTTCTTACCGCGAGCATATGACGATTATTCGACCGCGGTTAATATCGCAGATCTTCAGCCGGGAAAAGTTACGGTTAAGGCGCACTGCGAGTCGGTTTCGACGCGTATTGTTCGGCGTGGACTTAGAATCACGACCGCGGTTTTGGCGGATAAATCAGGCAAAGTTAAGGCGGTTTGGTTCAATCAGCCGTACCGCGAAACGCAATTAAAATCTGATGCGGAATTTATTTTTTCTGGCCAATTTGGCATGCAATATAATCGTTATCAAATCAATAATCCGTCCGTCGAGCTGGCGAAAGAAATTGCCAAAACTGCTGCGGAAAATAATTCTGGAATTAAGCCAGTTTATAAGTCGATTAAAAATATTCGCCCAAAAACCGTGCAAGATTTGATGAAAAATATTCGTCCAATTATGGATTTTTTGCCCGAGACTTTGCCGGAAAATACTATTCGGCGCCAAAAATTGGTTAGTCGTTCTGAGGCGGTTAAATTTCTTCACGCACCAAAAACTCACGAGGAAATTTCCCGCGGTCGTGAGCGCCTGGCGTTTGAGGAGCTGTTCGAGATGATATTGGCGGCACAATTTAACAAGCAAGAACAGACCAGATTAACAGGCTGGAAAATTCCGTTTAATAAGTCGGTCGTGAAGAGTTTCGTCGATCAATTGCCGTTTCCTTTGACAAACGCTCAGCGCCGAGCTGCGTGGCAAATTCTGCAAGATTTGGAGTCCGATCATCCGATGAATCGGTTATTACAAGGAGATGTTGGTTCGGGAAAAACTGTCGTTGCGGGATTGGTGGCTGCGGAAGTGGCGAAGGCTGGTTTTCAGACGGCAATTATGGCACCGACGGAGATTTTGGCGCAGCAACATGCGAAAACGCTTGACGAGTTATTGTCTCCATTTGGTGTGTCTGTTGCGCTTCTGACGGGCCACGTGAAGGGTGCGGCGCGCAGTCAATTGTTGGACAATTTGGCTAGCGGTAACATTGATGTTGTGGTCGGCACACACGCGTTAATTCAGGAGAAAGTTGCGTACCATAAATTGGGATTTGCGGTGATCGACGAACAGCACCGATTTGGTGTGAAGCAACGACAAGCTTTGTTAGAAAAGTCTGATTTTATGCCACATCTTTTAAGTATGACAGCCACGCCAATTCCGCGCAGTCTGGCGCTGACATTGTACGGAGAATTGGACATTTCTATTCTGGACGAGTTGCCTTCTGGTCGCCAGCCGATTCAGACTAAGATTTGGTCGCCGGCGTCAGCTCCGAAGCTTTACGAATCGATTGAAAATGAGCTAGCCAAAGGTCGCCAAGCTTACGTTATTTGTCCGTTGATTGATAATAATCCAGACAATGATAAGAAATCGGTGGAGGCGGAATATAATAAATTGTCCAAGACTATTTTCAGCCATCGTCGAGTTGGGTTGTTGCACGGAAAGCTTCCTGCTGAAGAAAAAGCTGAAGTGATGCAGAAGTTTGCGGACGGCGAGCTGGATATGTTGGTGAGTACGACCGTGGTTGAGGTTGGTGTGAATGTGCCGAATGCGACGGTGATGTTGATTGAAAATGCGGACAATTTTGGATTGAGTCAATTGCATCAATTGCGCGGGCGAGTTGGGCGCGGGAAATATCAGAGCTTTTGTCATTTGATGATGAGCGGCCACGATAAGCCGAGTCAACGACTTCGGGAGATTGAGAAGTCGCAAGACGGATTTTATTTGGCGGAGGTTGATTTGAAATTGCGTGGACCTGGTGAGATTTATGGCAAAATGCAACACGGGGATTTGAACTTGAAAATTGCCTCGCTGGCGGATACGGCACTAATTGCTCGCGCTCAAGTCGAAGCTGAGCGCTTTGTCAAAGAGGGGCAAGATTTGCTACAATATAATCATCTGGCGCATGCCGTCAGTCGCTATCAGCGATTAACTGTTTTAAATTAATATGTATGCAGGAACAACAATTAGGGATAGCTCTGGTCGATTTATTGGCGTCCACCAAAAAATAGATCGAGTCGCAAGGAGAAATATAAAACCAATTCTTCCTGATTGGTGTGATTTTCCTGACATTAAAAACATTCTTCATTTTGAGGGCAAGAATGGTCCTGATGGTGTCAAGCGAAAGAGTCCAGCCGTGGATGAGCCTTGGCACTTTATAAATCCGGACGATCCGAATGACACTGCACTTTTGGAGATGATTGACGGACATATTGGCAATTTAGCCCGAGCACTGCGAACAAATAATTCCGAGCGAGCAGCGTTTGAGGCAGCTTGGATGGCGCACGCGATTACCGACGGTTTGACTCCAGCGCATCATTTTCCTCTGGAACAAGCTATGGCGGAACTTCGCGGTGGTGAAGGGTTGGAGACGCGAACCTCAATTTTGAAGAAATCTCATGAAGGGCGATAATGGAATTGAACTGATTAAGAACAACTGGAAATTCTGGGGCGCCAAAGGTATGATGACGACGCACGTGGCGTTTGAGGCTGGCGTAGCTAGCGTGGTGGCATATCCGCGTTTTAAGGACGCAATTCCGAGTGACGATGAGATATTGCAAGTGAAAAATCACGGCTATCGTGAGTATTATTTGGACCAAGTTCACGCCGTGGCATCGATGAAAATGTATGACAATTTTAGCAAGAGTGGTTGGACGACGGACCTTGCTTGGCAGACAAATCACGAGCTAATGCCGATTATTATAAGGTCGGTGATGTTGGGTTGGCTGGCGTCTATTTGGAAACTTGAGGCAGAAAAAAGTGAGAGTTAGGATTGTCTCTGGCGAATTTGGCGGACGATTTATAAAAACTCCGCCTGGCTCAACGACGCATCCTATGGGTGAGAGGGTGCGTTCAGCTATGTTCAACTCTTTGGGTGAATCAATACGCGGCGCGCGAGTTTTGGATGCTTTTGCGGGGTCTGGTGCTGTTGGACTAGAGGCATTAAGTCGCGGCGCAGAATCGGCGGTTTTCGTGGAGCGAGATCGAGTCGCTCAGCGAGTAATTGCTGAAAACATAAGCATTTTGGGCGTCGAAGAAAAATCTATTGTAATAAAAACAACGATAATAAATTGGCTGGAAAGTGCGAGTTCAACAGGGGAATTTGATATTATTTTTGCCGATCCGCCATACCATAATCCACAGTTTTCCACAGTTTCCAAGTTAATGAGACTACTCAAACCGGGTGGAACTATGATATTATCACATCCAGGAATAGGTGAGGTGCCGGTTCAAGACAAAACTGTTGTGGTGGACAGTCGTAGTTATGGGGAGGCGCACCTCACCAAGTTCCTACGATTGGAAAATTAGATTCTCATAGGTCGTTCTGATGTTTGTCAGGACGATTTTTGTTGTATAGCAAAACCCGCTGGAAGTAGAGAGCCAGCGGGTTTCTGTTTGAAGAGGTTGGCAATCTGAAATTGATGACCTCTTGTAGACAGAACAACTACACTGGCTGCATTGAAGATATAGCTCAATCCGACTCAATAGCGAGAATTATAGGAGTGACGGAGATTAGCTAGAACAATCAAAGCAAATATGTCAGAAAGTGATCTTTAACAATTAGGGCATCAATAAACTATTAGCGGCTGTGTCGGTGGGTGCGTCTCGTGAGTATCTATAAATTTTAAGAAAGCCGCCACCCACTAACTCAGTCGCTAAGTGAACAATAAAGGAGAAATAAAATGAAAAAAATAATACAAAAAAATATCAACGAATCAAAAAAGAGTAATATCAACTGGAAGCAATTGCTTGAAAAAGCTAAATCAATCTTATTAATTATCATGATTACTGCCGCTATAGCATTTTACGCGGGTATTCAATATCAGATCAATAAGACAGAGGAAGTGGATAATAAGGTCCGTCAAGCAACATTACAGTTAAAAAAGTAACTCGGAAGTCTGCAGCTATTTCCGAGATAGATAAAAGCGCTGCAAAGACAGATCCGAAAGTCGAGCTAACCGTGCCGCAACCAAAATCAGTTGCGGTATCGGGCTGCGAATTGGTTCGACGGGAACTGTCAAAATATTCAGGATGGGATGTTAGTCTAATGCTAGCTATCGCTAAGGCTGAGAATAGAAGCTGTAATCCGCTTAATCATAATCTTACCAACTCTGAGAATCACGGAGTATGTGTTGGTAGCTATGGTGTATTGCAGGTTGGCTGTCTGCATTTTCAACCTCACGATGATAGGAACGACACCGCAACAGTTGTAAGAGTTGCTTATCGAGTTTGGCAGTCTCAAGGCTATAAAGCATGGACTACATATCGCACAGGGGCGTATAAGGAGAATCTATAATGGCTGATAAACAAAGTTTACTAGCTGGAGTGAAGCTAGAGTACGAAAAAAACTAGAAAGTGAAGACTATCTAATAAAAACGTCTTCGCAATTGGCGCGATCGTATGCGTCGTAAACAAAAGGGTAAGCAGTAATGTATATAAGAGCAACTCACAAAAAGTTTGACTTAGAAAGCATTAAGGCTGTAGCTACTTGCCCAGAGTGTAAATCTAAGCATCTCATGATATCCAGAGGAAGACTCACTTGTCGTAATTGTGGTACTGAGATAGGCAGACTTGGTAAGACTAATAAATATGGTGCTAAGCGTACCGAGATGAATGGTAAGATATACGATTCAAAGTTTGAAGCACAAGTAGCCGCCGAGCTAGAAATTGAAAAGAATCTCGGCCAGATAAAAGACTATGACACTCAATACAGGATAGAAGGTTGGGTCTATGACGAAAACGGCAATCCAGCATTCCCATATCGTCACAAAGTAGACTTTAGAATACATAATCTAGACGGATCATTCACTTTACGCGAAGCAAAAGGCGTAGAAACTGATGACTATAAATGGCGCCGTAAGATCCTAGAGAAGGTGTGGTTACCAGCCCACCCTGAATATACATATGAAGTCGTATATCAGAAAAGTAGCAAGTGTTATAAGCGAAAAGGAGCGTCTAGATGATAACTCAAAGAAAGAAAGCAGTACTTGCGTTATGGAAGTTATATAAAGCCATGAGCAATACTGTAGACTCACTCATAATCAACAGAGAAGATATACCTTCTGCCGATCAATGGATAAATGACTTAGAGTCTGACATGAAGGTAGTCAAAGAGTGGATTAGCGCACTATCAGACAATTATTAAAAAAAGTCTGGTGCCCAGATCTACGTTTGAACCATTGGCGTAGAAATTTGTAAAGTGTGTGGTTAAATGACTAGACTCCATAAAGTCTCCTACTTAATCAAAAATCTAGTAACAGCCAGACTTTTCTTCCCATAAAACAATTTAATACTACAAGGAGAAGTGATATATGAAAAAACCAGTAGCAGAAGTAAGTATCAAGATATTTAGTGAAAAAAACGGTCATTACAAAGCCGACACTTCCGTCAGCATAGACCCTGGTGATATAGGGGCTACTCTTGCTGCACTAGAAGCTTTTAGGCGATTTATCAGGAAAAATTATCAATGAAAAAAATCAAAGGAACTCGTAAAGAATATCTTTTAAAGGGTATTGTACCAGATGACGAACTAGAGAAACATATTGCAGATATTGAGGAAAAAGAATGTTCATACTAATTTGGATAATATTTATAGCACTAATTCTAGGTCTTGTAGCTATCTCAGAGTACAACATAGCTAAGCAAGATGAAGAATGGCTAAAAAGAATTCAGGAAGGATGATATATGGAAAAAAAGGAGGAAAAAGACGTGGAAAGAGAAGTAGCACAACCTTATTACGAGGACGATTATCAATCACTAGACGAAATGAGTACTATCGACTTACTAGAAATGAAGGATGCAGCTCTAGAAGAATTAAACGAACGAGAACATATTATTCACCGAATCAATCAAATACTAGACAGTCGAATCGAAGGCGAACGACCTAAGTTGGCTAAGGAGTAATTATGAAGCGTTATAAACTACTTAAAGATTTACCGACCTTCAAAGCTGGACAGTTAGCATATATCTCTAAAACGGGAAATCTTATTGCTGGTACTCCAGAAAACCAAAAGACCACAGAAACGGGCTTAATAATAATGATTTACCACGAAACTACCCTGAAAAAAGTTTTTCAAACATTCTCACAGAGTGGTTTGAGGAAATCAAAGAACCGACAGATAGTATCCACTGGAAGCCTCAGCGAGGTGATAAGATTTGGTATCTTGATGAGAATGGCAATACTAATTTTACATATTTTGATGAAGATGACTCGTATCACCTTAGCCGTTTTGAGTTTGGCAATACCTATCGTACCTCAGGCGAGTGTGAGCTAGCCCGCGAGCGCAAACTAGCAGAAGTCAGACTGCGCCAAACCTCGACCTTTGAGCCAGACTTTGAGAATGGCAAAGGCGGTTGGATTGTCTTTTATGACTATGAATGTAAAGCTCTTGCCATATTTAAAATTACATACTATGACAGCGGTGAACCTGTACACTACGCAACCAGAGAAGAAGCTGAAAAATCTATTGAGGAAAACCGAGAAGATTGGAAGATTTATTTTGGAATTAAGGAGGAAAAATGAAAGAGTTTAGTATTCCAGTAAAAATAACCTTAGACTGTTATTTATCAGTGAAAGCCAGCAATCAAGATGAAGCTTATGAAATTGCCGATGACACCATGTACTGGGCATACCAAAATGGCGCACCAGAGCAACATAAAGACTTGTCTATTCTAGATTGTGAGATAGCAGTGGATGGTGAAGATATAGATTTAGACGAGTGGAGAGACCCGTCAGATACAGATTCGTAAATATGTACTCTACAGGTGACCTGAGCAAGTCGATAAACTGCTCAATCGGGTACAAATCGTACCCAGTAGAAAACCATTTACGACAAGTGTCGAAATTGGTTTAGAACATTAACATCAACCGTAGAGCTGGACAGATGACTATTTTGCCCACCCAAGTCATCTATTCAGCTGGCGACATCAATCCTTAAAGTAATTAACTCACTTAATGATATACAAATTGGTGTTGTCAACTGGCTATATAAGTGGCTCGAAAGCCTGAAACTAAGCCTTGCGTTGCAGCTCGCGAAGTTCCGCAACTAGAGCTAGAAAAGTAACTGCTGACTTTGCAACTTGAGCAGTGAAAGATGTGACTTTACGAAACCTAATTCCCTCACATTCGAGGAAATTAAAACTCGGCAAATCATCACCTTATATAGCCATCCAGCTCTGCGGTTGAACAAAATGGTAAGACAAGGAATATGATAATGTCTAGAATTAAATCAGCCAAACGCTACAAAATATGGGGAACTAGGGGCTTCTGCTGTAAGTTTGAAGACGGATGTAAAGCTGCATATGTAGTCGCTAACAGAGTATTCCGTAGAAAAACTCGACAATATCTTAAGCTTGTTAAAAATGGAAGGGAGATAGAATAATGACACCTAAAATCGAATGGTGCAATTGGGTGTTTGATTATATGGATACCAATAAGTGGATGGTAAAACGCGATTGTTGCGATGATGAAATATTGCTTATCCGAGGTGACAGTAAAAACTGGAAAGCATATCAGGCATCGCTAAAGCCGTATCGTGTCGGAGGCTACCCTGACGGTGCCTCAATGTGTCCTAATTGCGGCAAATTTGTAAACGCAGTTAATCCGTATGACGATGGCGAAACGTGGATGAAATAGCCAACTACAAATAAGCGAGAATAAAATAACAGAGGTGAGATTACTAAATATTGTGCCTCGTATAAATAAGGAAAGGATAAAGAATGAGTGAAACAGTAGGATATGTAGGAAAACTCACACTTCATAAAAAATATAAAGACGCTAATGAACTTCAAGCCAATTTACAGAAGTTCTGGCAAAGCATACCTAGAGAAACGTAATAAATTCTATCAAGACGTAGAAGAGATTGACGACTATGAACTAGAAGACAACGGCTATGTCATTATCGACAGAAATTGTATTTATAAGATTGAACTAGACAAAGAATTTGACATGGATAACAACTTCGTTGAAGTTGCTAAAACTCAAGATGATACTTATGAATTCATTACGTGGTTCTATAACGGCTCAACTGACCTTGGAAAAATGCTACAGGAAGGTTTTGACAAAATAAGACAAGGAAATTAATTGAGGTGGATTATGGAATACACAACTCGCACAGACAAATCATGCTATTGCCATACATGCGATAAGGAATTTCACTATCTCGGTATCAATCGTCACGTCGCAATGCATCGAGATAAGCGACAGCGCTGTAAAGTTACTTATAACAGGAGTGAGAAGAATGAATAAAAAAGAATCCTTGTTTATATTCATAATATTTGTGGTGGGAATCATTGGTGTTATTGCATTCAATGTTTGGGTGTCTACAGAAGAGAGGCAAATAAGCGAAGCTGAAGCCCGCTGTAAATCGCTTGGTGGCGAGAGGGGCTATTCGAAATGCTACAAGGACGGAAAGGAAATATGAAAAAACTAGAAAAGATAGACTACTTACAGGAAAATCACTTGCGTGAGTGGATAAAAACTCATGCAAAAGTAGAGCAGGAGTTGTCAGATGCTCATGACCTTTTCTGCGAATGCGGACACCTAGCAACTGGGGCTCATGAATCTGGCTGCCGCAAACTCAGAAATAAATCATGAGCGAGACGATAAAACGACTAGCTCATCTGTTACCTGACGGGAAGGAAATCTAATGTATATCCCAATAATCACATTCCCCCAATCAGTAGCAAGGTCTGTATTGAAGAATTTCGTGAGGGATATTATTGCTTTTGACGAAAAGCCACGCTCTAATCGTGCCAAAATAGAGTGTATAGATTGGTATTGTGAACTACTGAGTCTTTTAATTGAGGAGGAACAATTAAACGCTGTCGCAGGACAATTATCGATTATTCTTGAAACCACGGATGACAAACACCTTCGTAAAGCACTGAAAGATAGCGTAAAGCATAACGCCGATGCTCGTAAGGCTTTATATAAGAAGCAATGTGCGTTTAAGCGGAAAAATAAGGAGAAAAATAATGACACTAGATGACATTCTATTCGCGCAATATCAACTCGGCCGAGAACATGAAGCCATGGTTCAACGTGGCGAGAAGCGCAAAGTTGGCGGTGAAATCACTGAAGCGAAGAAGCAGATTCAGAAACTATTAGAAAAAGAGTATGTCCGTGGCATTAATTCTGCATCGGACATGGTTACTGAGCTTGAGAAAAAGATAACAGAAAATAGGCCACCAGACATAATCGATCTGATGCAGTCTACTCAAAGATTATTCGGAGGTGCTGCTCCAAATTTTACTTACACGAGCAGAAACAATGTCCTATATAAAATTGAAGAAGTATATGAAGTTGGAGATGCTGTAAAATGTGTAGTGAAAGAAGATGGAAACGGGTCAATTGAGATTGTCGAAGATAAAGGGTGTGATAATGAAAAATAAGCCATCTATAGAAATAGAAACTAGCTATGCGCCTACGCCTCGTCCGTATATTGTAGACGTTATTCATATGCCATATAGAACTCTCGATAAGAAAGTTCTTACAGTCTACATCATAAAATATTCAGACGGTAGCATTTATCATTTTAAGAAAGACGAAAGGGAAAGTATTCAAAATGAAGGATGATAACGATGCGGATATAGCTGCCATACTGCTTTTTGTCGTGGCGGTTACCTGTATAGGACTTGTAATATCCAGACAGGAGGAAAAACAAGAAAGCGCTAAAAGTAAAAAGAGAAACTGGGACTCAAGTCTGCCAGAGAGTTTTCGGTAAAGATTATGTATATCAAATACCGAAAAACTATATACGAAACACCTTATTGTCTAGGAAATGACGGTACGCGTAAATATCTGAAGAGAGATGAGAATGGAAACATTAATCAATAAATAATTTTGTTAAGTGAGAGAGCGTATGAAGAATAGCAAGCAAGAACGCAGTGAGATCCTAAAAAAATTAATTGATTACGAAGAAGAAAGATTATTATATTGGAGCAATTTTGTTCGGTGTGGCGAATATATCGTTTTCCGAGTAGCCACAAGCGACGGTAAGCGTAAAGCAATCAAATACGAATATGACTTGGTAAAGCCAATTATCGACGATCATATCCGAAACATTGAGAAATGGAGAAAAGAGCTTGATGAGGTGCTTGCGTCAAAGGTGGATACGAGTAGACGCAAGATATATAAATGGTGGAAAAAGAATAAATAAGCATACGGCACAAATAAAAGATATGAGTAACTACGATCTAAAGCGAGCAATTGTAAGATTATATAAAAATATTAAGGAGAAGCAACTGTGATTAATAGAAATCCTTTAGAAGCGACTCTTGTTGGTTCAAATTTTGACAGTGGTTGCTTGTATATCGCTCGAATAATCAATCCACAGACCAACGACGATTATATTCTAAAAAACTCTATTAACGAAATTATCGCCTTTGAGGATCGTTATGATGCCATTGATTATGCAAAAAAATACATCAGAAAAAGATTCTATATTGAGTATTTTAGGGTTTATTCGGAGCCTATATTTAGGCTTGAGGCATTTCGTACACCGCTACAAATAATTCGTAGAAAAGTCAAAAGATAATCCGTCTTTTTATGACTTTTTTGGAGATTTTTTTATCAAATTAGTAAATATGATATAATTTAATTAACTCACAAGACGCAGGCGACTAGCGAGGATGTTGGTTATGTCCAAAAACTACAGCCAAAAAGCAAGCCTAAGTCTTCTAAAAAAAGCCGCCTACAAAAAAACACCTAAAAAAACGGGCGTCCTACAAAAATACTCTGACAAACTAGCAGATAGAATATGTCAGAAAATAGCAGAAGGCTATTCAGTACGATCTATATGTAAAGAAAAAGATATGGTCTCTATGCAGACACTTTTTCGCTGGTTGCGAGAAAGCGATAAGTTTCGTGAGCAATACGCGCATGCATGTGAAGAACGATCATACGCGCAGGCTGAAGAGATTATTGATATTGCAGATAACGCTACTAACGATTACATGGAAAAGTTAGAAGGCGATGGATATATATTCAATAGCGAAAATGTTCAGAGGTCACGTTTAAGAATTGATACACGCAAGTGGTTGATGTCTAAGATGAATCCAAAAGTTTACGGCGACAAGCTGGATATGACTACAAACGGTAATGACATAGGAGTAGCTCTAAGTGCAAGACAAGCAGAGCAACTACTTAAAGCCAGAGCAGACCGTCGGGATTCTTAGAGAAATTGCAGATAACGGCTCTTTTGCTGAGTACTGCATTGCTATAGATCCAAAGTACCAACTGGAGTGGTTCCACGCTGAGATTGCTAAAGAGCTTGAGCAAGGATATCGTCGGTTGCTAGCGGGCGAAGATGTCCGATTGATGATTTTTATGCCGCCGCGGCACGGCAAAAGCGATACAGCCACGCAGAAGTTTCCGTCATGGGTATTGGGAAAAAGCCCAAACATTCCTATTGTAGTCTCATCTTACTCTGCAGAATTAGCGTCAGATTTTGGACAAAAAACTAGGGATATAATGCAATCCGCTACTTACACTAAGATGTTTTCTACACGCTTACGAGCCGACGCTAGAGCAAAAGGTCGCTGGATTACAAACAGGGCGGCGGCTACACCGCCGTTGGCGTTGGCGGAGCGCTAACTGGTCGTGGATTCAAAATTGGTATTATCGATGACCCATTTAAGAACCGTGAAGAAGCAGATAGTCCAGTAATCCGCGAAGCCCGCGACGGCTGGTATAAATCAACCTTCTCAACGCGTGAGGAAGGTAATTCAATGATCGTCTTTATTCTTACGCGCTGGCACGATGACGACTTAGCTGGTCGAGTTCTCAAAGCCTCACGAGAAGCTAAAGCGAGAGGTGAAGCGTATGATGATTGGAAAATAATTGAGTACAAGGCTATCGCTACTGAAGATGATGCGCACCGCAAAACTGGTGAGGCTCTATGGCCAGAGAAGTTTTCACTTGAGAAGCTATTAAAAAAACGCGCAGAGATGGGTAGTTATGAATTCTCAGCGCTCTATCAGCAGAACCCAATCGATGAAGAGAATCGCAAATTCAAGCAAGCATGGTACAAATACCGCGAATTCAGCAACGTCTTACAGCTTGACACGTACAACGTTATGACGATTGACCCGCGAGGTAAAGACGACGTAAAGCAAGGCACTGACTACATTGGTGTAACCCTTAATTTTATTGACCGAGAAGGCAAATGGAATGTAATATGCTATCGCACAAAACTATCCGCGACTGACCTTGTCGACCTCATGTTTACAAACTGGAAGAGATACAACCTACATAAGATCGGAATTGAAGACAACCAGTTTACTCAAGCCTTGAAGTCTGTTTGGGATGAAGAGATGATGCGCCGCGGAGTTTATCTAGACGTTGAATTATTGAAGCATGGCGGACACAGTAAAGCATTGAGGATTGAAGCACTGGTACCACGATATGAACGCGGAGGAATCTATCATATAAGACATGGCGACGCTAACTTATGTAAAGACTTAGAGCTTGAACTAAGCATGTTTCCTAAAGCAACTAATGACGACGCGAGCGACTCTCTAGCATATCAAGTACAGCTAGCTCAGCGACCAGAAGATGACGTAGGCTCAGCCTCATACAACCAATCATTAGCAGATAGCGACTTAACAGCAATGTGGAACTAATTAGGGGGAATATGAAAACAATAAAACCAGCAAATCATCAGGTATTTGCAAAAAAGCTAGAGGCGGCAGAGACTACAGCCAGTGGAATATTTTTGGTAAAGGATGCAGTAGACAACTTGTCGCAAGCAGAAATTATTAACGTTGGTGATGAGGTCAAGTATTTTAAGCCGCACGATCATGTTATTTATCGTGATTACGCGGCAACACAGACAAAACTTGACGATAAAGATTATCTGCTAATATCAGACGAGGATATTCTAGGAAAAATAATTGAGGTGGAGGAATAAAATGAAAAAATTTGTGCCAGAATTTGGAAAAGTCAAAGAGCAACAGCAGCTAGACGATAAGACGTCTGTAGTAGTTGAAAACAGTTATCAAAATCATACTGTTATAGCAACTAAGCTACACTATGAAGAACGTTTTCGAGTTGCGTCCATGGCAGAAGCACGTGATAAGGTCGACGAGTTGACGCTAAGGGATTGAAAAACGACGACAGTCTTATCAATCCGTCAATCCGTTATGATGGACGCGCTAGGATATCATACAAAGGATCATTTGACGTTGTGTTTGAGTATACCAAAAATTAAACAGGTAAAATGATTATTTTTCACAACTGATTAAAAAAATGTGATATAATACAAGCGTAAACCACTGAAACAAACCAGAGTTTACTGAAACAACAGTAATCTTTGGAGTAATCAGTGGCTTTCTCTTTTTTAACAGAAGAAAACATTTTCGATCTATGTAACACCTCAAAAGACTATACAGAAAAACTCACGCAGCCTTTTTGAGGAATATTCCCGTCTTGCCAGAAATAAGCCACACGCTAAAAATACCTAAAGCGTTTCCTAAAAACTACAGACGGTACATCAGCTTCAATTATCATTAAGTCTGCACGTCGTGCCGTACAGCAATTGCCGGCTGGTGTAGTCTCTACTTCTGACGAATATAGTCCATGGCCAATACTTGCTGAATTTGCTTACTTAAAAGAAATCCTACCTAACGCCAACGCCGAATATGACCTGATCCATAAAAATGTGGATAACTATTGAAAAATGGTGAGTCATTTGGGTCGCAGTGTGTCTTTACACCAGTAGCTTACAACGATGGCAAGCTGCTTCCAGACTATTTAATAGTCTCATGGCGTGACGTATTTATTCAACCTGGCAAAAGATCTGCTAGCGATAGCGACTATTTATTTGTACGCACGTGGTGGCAAAAAGACTGACGTAGAAAAAGCTTATCGATGCCGAAAAAGAACGACGCGACACTGCCAAAAAAAGAGGGCGCACTATACGAACCAACTTGGGATTTGAAGGCACTAGAAGAAATAAAAGAAGCTATTGTCACTAAAGACTCTAAAGACCAGAGCGAAGCAGAGCAACAGTACTCACTTGATCCATCAGGCATTGAAATTATAACTGGTTTTCAAATTGGTCATAATGCAACCTTCTTTACATTCAATCCAGCCACTCAAAAGATTGTACGACGTAAGAAAAAAATAAAGACCCAAGGGCTAAGATACCCTTAAATTGGTATTTTTATGACGCCGATGGAGTCAATCCTCTGGGTCGTAGCGTCTTAGAGCTAATTGGTCCTCTACAGAACCTGATCGATAGCGATATGCAGGCTTATCAATACAACCGCGCCGCCGCATTGCGCCCAACTATTAACGTATATGGAGACGTAAACGAGCGAACCCTTGAGTTCAAGCCAAACGGTCTTAATAAAATTAAGAACCCAAATGTACGTATTGAAGCGATGTCTGTAGATACTTCAGCAATCCGCGACTATCCGAACTTATACGGCTTGCAGAAGTCTCAAATGCTCAACCTGGTCAATAGTCCAGACACTTCAATTAGCGCAGAGGTTGGCAATCCAGGATTTGGTAAAACGCCACAAGCACTCAAGACTCAACAAGCTCAATTGTCTATTGATGACAATGCATTGCGTAAAGGATTTGAAGCATTCTTTGAGGAGTGGAGCGAAACGGCTATTAACTTGTATTTTGCAGAGCGTGAAGGTGTAGAAATAATCCAGCTAGACACAGACACTGCACAGAGATTGCGAGACCTAGAAGCAAAAGGTCATGTACTAGATGGTGTAGTCCTAGATGACGACAATAAGGCAACTGTAGACTTTTCAAAAGCTAAGGGCGTACTGAAGTTTAAGATTGACGCGTCAACAACGAAAGTAAACAGCGAAGCGGCACAGCTAGATTCTCTGAAGACATTGATTCAGACGCTAGATTCTAGCCAGTCACTGAACCAAGTAGTACCAGTAGATAAGAAATTAGCTGCATGGAACGCTATTGTTGCCAACTCTGGTATTGATGGATTAGACGAGCTAAAGGTTACAGAAGAAGAAATGAAAGAAATGCAGGAGGCGCAAACTCAAGCCGCGGTCCCTGCTACCGATGAAACAGCTACAGCCGAGATGAAACAGCCCGCAGAAGACGAGGCTCAGGTTGCTGAAGTCCCAGTAGAGCCACAAGAAGATATAGAGCCAAGTATTGTAGATGAATTACGACAGATAGGCACACCAGAAAAACCTAATTGCTGAAGTGCCAAGCATGATTCAAAAAAAGGATTTACAGAAGAAGAGATAATCGCATCGATTATGGGAGTTATCCAAAAGGAGGGTGAATAATGGACGAAAATCTATATCCGCGTAGTACAGAATATTACCAGCCAAATGAGGAAGAAGACCAGAGGGTAGAGGAGGCTAAGCAAGCCGAGATCAATGCTATTAAGCAAGATATGAATAAGTTGCAAAAGGTACTTGACCGTTGGGATGAGCGCATTACCTTCTACAAGTCTACTGACGCTATACCAGAAGAAGTAATTACAGATAAAGAGAAACTAACTATTTATATATCGGCAAATAAACGTATTGTAGAGATTTTAAGAGAGGAAAGGAGCTTCTTAGAGAGTGTAATTGACCAAGCGGCGTAGTAGGTACTCTGCTTTGGTTAGCTATCCTCGCTATTGGCTAACCAAAGGAGCGCATCTCACGCAACCCAGGTTCGTCACCTGCAATCGACGCTTAAACAATCTAATGAGAAGGAGGGGTGCTGTGCCATCAGACGCAGAAAACCAAGAAGTCGTTAATACAGAGGTAGAGCAAGAGTCTACCCACGCTGAGTCGGCGCCAGCTGAAACACAAAACTCTGAGGCTTCTTCAGAGCCAGAAACCAAAGCAGTTATCTCAGATAGCGGCGAGGTGATACATGTCAAAGTCGATAAGTCTAAGGAAGAAAGCAAAGACGCTGATTCTGATGACGAGTCAGACGAAGATAGGAAGCCGAAACGGGGCAAAGAGGCGCGCCGTGAACAACTAGAACGCGATTTAGAGGAGGATAACCGAATCATTCGTGAATTAGTTGCTAAACGGAACGAAACTAGAGCTTTATCGCCAGCAATTGGAGCTTGACGCACAGAACGAAAGCACATTTCAACCTGTACAGCCACAGCCACAACAATTGCCAACAATAGATCAGATTATGGAGATGGAGAATCCAGAGACTGGTGACTTCTTCACAGAATTTGAAGCTAAGGCGGTATTGCAGAACCTACAGTTGCAGCAGCGACTAGATAATATGCAACAAGCTCAGGAGGAAGTGGCTTATAAAGCCCAAGTCGAAACATCAAGAAGTGATTTGTCGTATAAGGCAAATATGGCGCTCAGGGATTTCCCAGAGTTTGATCCAGAATCTGATCAATACGATGAACATCTTGATAACGCCGTAAACGGGTATCTGCAAAGTGTACTTGTTTACGACCAAAACGGCAAAGTCATTGGCTCAAAGAAAGATGTATATCAATTATATAAGTCATTCCACAAAGACGGTGAAGCACCTAAGCAACGCGCTGTGATTAATGACGCTGGTGATTTCCGTGGAGGCGGCACTAGGATCGTTAAACCATTCGCCAAGCTTACTACAGACGAGAAGGAAGAATATCTCCGTCGACAAGGACATGATATTTAAGAAAGGTTAATAACATGGCAACAAACACAACCGCAACGCTTTCTGCCGAGATGATCCAATACCTGGAGGAAAAAAATTCTTGGAGCGAAGCGAAGCTCGCACAATTCACCCTAGAAGGTGCTAAAAAAAGAAAACTCTAGGAAAAAAACTCTGGTACAACGGTTACCTTTACAAAAACGATCACCATTTGGCTTGGCTACAACGCCATTGACGGAAGGTGAAAACCCACAAGACGAAGCTATCCGAAGCAACAAAGTCGTTGCTACTCTACGTGGCTACGGTAAGTGGACTAAAATCTCAAGCATGCTGTACAACACTTCAATCGATCGCGAGATGAAAGAGACGATTGAAACTATGGGTCAAAATGCAGGTGAAACAATCGACGCATTGGTCCGTGACGTATTGCATCAGGGTGCTACAGTGCAGTTCGCAAATAAGAAAACTGCATTGAACGGCATTACTGCTGACGATATCTTGACGGTAGCAGAAATCCGCAAGGCCGTACGTACATTGAAGAAAAACAACGCAATCCCATATGCAGACGGATTCTTCATTGGTAAGGTTGGTCCAGATACTGCATACAACATTACTGGTGATACAGCTTGGATTGACGCTCAGAAGTACACTGGTCGTGCAGAACTATACAAGGGTGAACTAGGTCGCTTGCATAAAGTCCGCTTTATCGAAGCGTCAAGCAACCAGAAGGAAGAGGCAAGCACAACGACTGTTTACTCAAACTTCATTCACGGTCAAGAAGCATTCGGTGTTGTCGACTTAGCTGGTAGCGGCTTGAAGAAAATCATCATCAAGCAGTCAGACAAGGGTGATACATCTAACCCACTCAACCAGTTTATGACCATTGGTTGGAAGGCTGAGGCATTTGCGTCGGCAATCCTTGATCCAAAGTGGATTATCAATGTTAAGACTGGTGCTAAAGACTAGTATTTAATAACAGTAAGGGGTGGTTAAACACTACCCCTTACGACCAAAGAAGGGAAACGATAAAATGGCAGAGAAAAAAAGACAACCGAGCTTACAGCCGAAGAGATTATCGCCAACGCTAAAAAAGAGGCTGAGAAGATTATCGCTAGCGCAAAAGAAACTGCAACTAGTGGTGAAATCGTAAGCCGTAGCGTATCTAAGGAAGATATCATCGAAGCATACAACAGCGGATTAAGTCACCTAGAGGTTGCTAAGAAATTTTATGGCAACACAAACGACGACAATATGCAGAAGGTTATTGCAGTTATTGAAGAGGCAGTACCATCAGGGGATGACAAAGACCCAGAGGTTGAAGTTACTGATCCTTGGATTGGAGCTTAATAGATTATGGACTGGACGAGAGAGGGCGATCTAACTAGATTACATAAGGTGTTTAATGACCCTCTTAAGTCCCGTCACGAGCGCAGATTAGCCCACGACACATTCAACAAGATATTACGCCAGCTAAAAGATAAAAAACTCACCGAATTACGTCGTAGGCTAATCCGAGCCAACATTGCAGACGATGATGGCGCCGTAGAGAGAATAACTGAAGAGATACACGAATACTCACGGCGTGCAGGCTATAGATAGCGACTACAACATAAACAAATCAGACCATTTCGTGGATATCAACGAAATGGTCTTTTTGCTTGATATATGATACAATAACCTTACAATTAAGCACGAAGTGTGACTCTAAAAAACGAGAGCGCGTTGTCATCCAAAAAAAGAAGGAAGCGTGCGTCGCAGCGTTGTATAAGTAGCAATCTGAGGTGATCGTTTGAGATAAATACGAAGCCGCCCTAAGTCAGTATGGAGCGAAGAACTAGGCCCTCTTGGTGACCAGACAACAGACGATAGCTCTTATCCAATTTAATAGTATTTTTACAATTTGGAGATTTGGGGTTTGTGGTGTATGCTATAGGTACTTTAGTAAGTAAATGGGAGGCTTTTACTAAAATGGTATCTAAAGACAAAAATCATCAAAAAGCACTATTGGTGCTGTTATCGGCGTAGCTGCAGTAGCAGGTATGGCTGGAGCTGCAAATAATAGTCAGCCACAGCAGACTATAGCGCCAGTAGTACAACCTGTAACATATTCAGACTGTAGAACGGAAGAAATACCGTTTGAAACACAGTACGAAGGTGAAACAGGTCAATATGGCTACACTGAAACTATAAAACAACAAGGTGTAGCTGGTAGTAAAAAGATTTGTAAACCAAGCAAGCCAGGGTATGAAGATAAGGTGGAAGTTATAACTCAACCTGTAAACCACGTTATCGTCCGTACACCTAAACCTGCACCACAACCTATTCAACAACGCTATCGTGTTGGAGCTATCTGTCGAGATGGCTGGCAATCACACGCTACTGGAAGAGGAGCTTGCTCACACCACGGTGGAGTAAGTGAATGGCTGTATGAATAAGAGTACAAAGAATAAGGTCATCGATTTTCTTTCTGGCATATTAGTGATAGGAATATCAATACTTGTAGCGTATGCGGCGTATACATGTAGCAGCTATTACCTTGGCAATTCTAACAAGGCAGAATCGAACCATACTCAACACAAAAGCAGTAATTCTTCAGGTATTACCAGCTCAAGTAGTAGGTATAATCCTATTGATGAAGATGAACCTGATGAAGATGATGTATATTACGAAAATTGCACTGAAGCCCGTGAAAACGGAGCTCAGTCAATCCGTGAGGGTGAACCTGGTTATCGTGAAGAATTAGACAGAGACGGTGACGGTATAGCTTGTGAACCATGGCATGGTAGGTAGTTGACAAACTACCCCTGTTATGCTACAATGCAACCATGAAAAAAGCCGTAATTATCACTGCTGTTTTACTGCTTATAGCAGGTGCTGGTGGTGGTTTATGGCTAAAGACTCGTCTAAGCGCTCAAGCAGTTACCGAAGTAGTTCAGGAGCAAAAACAGGAGCAACCGAAGAGCAAATATGACGTTGGTCCACCAGACGCACAGGAAATGTTAGAACTGGTAAATGAGGAACGTGCTAAAGTTGGTGCAGCACCCCTGAAACTGGACGAAAGATTAAACGCCAGTGCACAGGAAAAGGCAGATGATATGCAAAACCGTGATTATTATGGTCACGTATCACCTGAAGGCACACGCGGCACTCTATTCGTTTTTAAGCATATGCCAAGTAAGTGTCGGTATGCCGGTGAGAATTTAGCCAATATTTTAGTACCAGACAGCAATAGTCGCAATCCTATAAGTACCTGGATGTCATCTAATAAAGGACATCGTGAAGCTATATTAGACAAGGGCTATGACTTAGTTGGTTTTGGTGTATCTAAAGACAAATACGGCAACTCTCTTATTGTTCAACACTTTTGCGATCTTAATTAATAACTAGTATATAGCATCAAACCCCAAATCTCCTTTTTGTCTCGAAAGGAGATTTTTCTTATGAATGACAACGCGTCATACCGTCAGTACTTGCAGTACCACGCTCTTAATAACCCTGGGGCAGCCAGGCGCGCCGAAGCGCAAGCTCTTCTTAACCAAGTAGGTGATGACGGTAATCTTAATGGTAATTTCTTAATGGGTCAAAAAGTAGACCGAGGCTGGTTCAGGTCGCCAGACGTTAGAGAGCAAACATCAAACGGCTACACTGCTTCAACTCTTAATCGTTCGGTCAACCCATGGTGGAAAGAATCATACGCCAACTGGCGACAAGCTAATATTAAAGATCCAGGTCCCTAGCAATCAGCCAGGCGGCTACTATGGCGGTGGCGGCGGAATGGGCGGTGGTAACCGTGCCAGTGCTGCTCAGTTGGCAGAATATGACCAAGGTATTGGACAGCTAGAACACGGCTTAGGACGTATAGACAATCAATTAGGGCGTACGTTTGGGCAATATTAACAACCAGTACAATACCAAGAAAAAAACGAATTAAAGAGTTCATGGAACCGTGCAGAAGGTCAATTTAACGACCAGACTCGTCAAAAATCAGCAACAGCGACGTACTAACATCAATAACATTAATGATCGCTCAGCAGTTGGCTTACGAGGACTATTGCGTTCATTAGGAAGTATGGGTGCAGTAGGTTCAGACATGCAATTAGCAGGTCGCGCAGTTCAGAACCAAGCCAACCAGCAACGAACAGGTGCAGGACAGACTTACGCACAGAACCAAAAAGCAAATCGACACCACGTGGGGTCAGTTTAAGAATGATTACGCGGATGAAGACAAAAAGCTTAACGACTGGAAAGTAAACGAAGATAACGCCGCACGTCAGTCATCTCAAACTACACGTCAAAACCTATTAACTCAATTAGCCCAGATGAAGAGCCAGAAAGCCGCCGCACAAGGTGCTAACGGTGCTAATGCCGCACGTGCAGACCTTGGACGAGCAAACGCTCTATCAAGCGAAATTGACAACCCTAGGACGTCAGCAAAGTACATACAGTGGCAATAAGGTCCAATACAACGCAAAAGACCTAGACAGCTACAAGGTAGAAGGTGATACAGCAGTTGGTGTTTCAGGTCCACAAGCAGCAGGCAGTGACCCAACGCTAAACATCTACAATACACGTCTAAAACAAGAAGACGAGCGTAAACGACAGAATCAATACCTGTAAATAAATTAGGAGGGATTAGAGATAATGGACTTTTTTTCCAGAGAGTAGGCAACTTTTTTTCAGCGGTAAGGGTTGGGTAAGCGATGATGAACGTCGACGTAAAAGAGCAACAAGTTCAAGCGCCAGTTCAACCACGCCCTCAGCCATTACAGCAGGTACAACAACCTAACATTAACAGACTAAATGGTCTATCTGGTGTAACACACACCTGGGTTAGGGTGGTGGTACTAATATTCAGCCAAGCTCAGCAAAAAGTAAATCCCATCCTTCAACAGGCTAATCACACCACAACAGCTAAAACCAAAATAATCAGCCAAAGTTTACATCCCAGAAAAGACCGTCAATGACGCTCTAAAGTACTAACCCTCAAGGACAACAAGATTGGGTAAAACAAAGAAAACAAGCAAATTCAACCAGAATGCTGCAAACAATCCTACTCAAGTACTTAAAACTCAGGTCCAACAGCAACAGCAACAACCAAAGCCAGCACCAGTAGCTATTCAACCACAACAACAGAATAGACCACAAATAGCCCCAAGTTTTCCTAATCCTAAGAAATCCTTTATTTACCCAAAATCAGGACAGCTTAACCCGCGCCCTAGATATAGCAAAACAAGAGAGTGACAAATATAAAGCCGGGAGCAGGCAGCACGCAATGACAAGCTAGACAACATTATGAGCAAGGGAAAAGAAGAGCCAGAAATCGCTAAGAACCGCCATACGTATTGACGCAGAGAACAGAGCTTATTTATCAGAGGACAAAGCTAGACGTGATAGCAATATTGCATGATGGCAGGATTAGCTACTTTACCAACACGTTCAGTGGTTAGCTTCACTAAAGGTGCTATTGACGGTGCTAGCCGTTCAATTGGTGATTCAGGTGATGCTATAGCTCTAGATGTCGCAGACGCCCTGTATGCCATTACTGGCGATGAGCGATATGCCAGAACACGAAAATATATTGTAGAACAAGGTAAACAACGTAACGCTCAATACGATCAAGACCGTATTTAAGAAGAACGACACGGATGTTGCATTAGCGCACGAGGTAGGTCAAGGCGCCCAGCGACTGGCGCAAGATATAGCTACAGGTGTAGCTACTGGCGGCACCTTGCCGGCAGCGCGTGCGTTCGCAGAGCACTCAGCGGACTTTATTACTAAGGCAAACGCCAATGGTAAGGATACGCGTGAGATGTTGCCATATGCATATTTTAGCGGGGGAGTTCAGGCGTTAATAGAGAAGGCTGGGCTAGGCAAGGTCTTATCCCCTATTGGCAAAAAAGGTCTGACTAAGTTTGTAACAGGCGCTATAGCAGAAGGCTCAGAAGAAGCTGCCCAGCAATTTGCAGAGAATGCAGTTGCTAAGCATACATACGACCCTAACCGTAAATATGAAGAGGGTGTGCTTAAGAGTGGTCTTATGGGTGCGTTTCTTGGTGGTCCAGCTGGAATGGCTAATTTTGGTGCTATGCGACAGACTGGCAATCAACCATCAAGTGCAATGACTGCACGAATGAATCAAAATGAAGCTACTGGAAAACTAGAAAAAGAGGCTATAGCTCAACGTCAAGCACGTCAATCGTCGGACGACACCTCACTCAAGCAAGCGACAGAAGTAAATGTAGCTAATAACCAAAACAACCAATTACACCCAATCCAGTCGGTGAATGTAGCCCCAGCAGTAGAGAATACTATACCTAACGCTAGCCCAGCACTAAAAACAAAGCCGTTACCCAGAATATGTCAGATATTCAGCACGGTGATGTAAATGCTGCTGCCACACGCCAACAAACAACAGGAATACTAGAAAAACTATCTGATAGAACAAGCTACAAAAAAACATACAAGACCTATCTGGTGCATTTAGTGGTGTAAAAAGGAGCAGTAAGAAATAAGATCAATCCTTACGGGGACAATGGAGTAGTAATTAATCGATTAAACCCAAAGCAGATGAAATACAACGTAGCCGAAGTTGTGGGCGGCATAGCGGGAGACACGAGAAAACGTCTCAGCCAAGCGGCTTTTGGTGATCTACAGAAGGCACGATCTGGCAATCCGTACCGAACAAGTGATGGGATGGACGTGGAGTTGAGCCGTCAAGGAAATAGAAAAATTTACTAACCCACGAGCGCGAGCCACTAATGAAAAACTTCACTGTCAAGCAACGATTGGCGCCATACATTGATCAGGGTGATTGAAAAAAATCTCGCCTCATCGATAGTGCACAAGATAGAAGTGGACATGGTGTTGCGGATGGCGGTTTTGAATATAGAGAGCTACCTGTCAAATATAGAGGTAATGACTATACGGCTACACTCGACATAGCTAAGAGTAATGATCATGGACGCAATACTCTCATGAGGGCAATATAAGAAAAAGCCTCTGTGTCGCCAGGGGAACTTATCGAACCTGGTTATAACACAGAGGCTTCTACTCGTAGTATAGCACAAGAAGCCCAAAAATGTCAATGAAGACGTTAAATACAAGCTCAATCCAGAGCATGAAGCACAAGTTAGAGCGTATAACGAACATATAACACGTCTACGACAACGTGAAGAATACTTGCGTGGTCAAGGAATGAGTGAAAAACGCCCCAGCCATGATTAACCTACGTAAAGCTCAAGAGCAAGCTATATACGCCAGAGATCATATCGGTGAGGTAGATGAGAATGGATTGAAGTATAAATTAAGCCCAGAACAAGAAACGTTCTTCAAGGACTCTAAGATCCGAGACGAAAATGGCAATCTTAAGACTGTATACCATGGCACAAATAGTGAGTTCGACCAATTTAGTCCATTAGCCGGCTCATCAAGTAGCACACGAAATAGGTGGGGCGAGGGTAATTATTTAGCATACGACAAAGATATGGCTAATGGCTACGGAGTCAATCTAAAAGAAATGTATGCGAACATCACCTCCCCAATAACTAATAACCAAAAAACTGTCTCATTTGAACAATATGACGCCCTACATCGACGAATAAATAATGGCGAGCCAGCATATCGTGAAGATTATGATATGTACGATAACGACATGGATTTGTTGTGGGATGTTACTGACAATGGGCAATGGAAAAAATATGCTCAAGATATCAAAGACACTACTGGCAAAGATGGCGTGATTATGGACGATATGGCGATCACCTTTAGCCCAAATCAAACCAAATACACCAACAATCTCAACCCAACAGACAATCCAGATATGCGGTATAAGTTAGGTGCCAAAATGCAGGAGTTAGCTAGCCAAAACAAGCTACTAGCACGCCACCTGCAACTAACGGGTGATGAGAACCTTGTATTCAATGAGTGGCAAATGAAATGCAGAAGAAAGCATTAGGCTACTATGATCCAAAGACTGACACCATAAACCTTAATAAACTTACAGAAGACACTCTAAACCACGAATTAGGACATAAATTACTTACACGTGTAGAAAACAAACAAGACTTATTAAACTCTATCCGTGAATCTTATGGAGATGAATATCTAATAAACAAATATGGCAGTCAATATGGAAATGACCTAAACCTGCTAGCAGAAGAACAACTAGCTGACGGATTCAGTGATTACTATAACGGAAGACTAAACGGTGAAGATAAAGTACGTCTAGGTACTAGATTAGGTATTCCTCAAAAAGTCTTAGCGGTATATGACCGAATCACTGAAGCTATTATGGGACTTGTTGGTAAACAAGATGCCATTAAGCAATTCTATGCTCAAATGGAGACGGGGAAGTTCAGAACCAAACAACAAGTACCTGGTGGCGATGGCCGAGTTAGGACGATGAGTATCGATCCTGAAAGAGCACTTAACGCGATTAAAGGTATTGATGATCTAGCAAATAGCCGCCGTGCATTATTCACACTGGCACGCGTGTCTGATAATTTGTCAGACAGGATAAAAACAGATACTGGCATATCAATAAATAAGGATGCGCGGATCGTAATGGACAGAGATGGTGCAGTCCATATGTTATCTACTCATGGGCAGGGTGGTAAAAAGCCAGCTAATCCACTGACTGATGCCGACCTGGGTAGATTGCCATACGTTTTGGAAGACCCAGATGTGATTATTAAAGGTAAGCCAGTACGAAACACAGAGCGAATTCGTATGGAGCGTAACCTTGAAGGCAATAAAATTGCTATTGTCGAGGTAATTAAAAAAGGCAACGAACTACGAGTCGTCACCTACTTTAATGATTCGTCATCTGGCCGCACCAATCCTGCAAATAATATGTCGAGGCTTGATGATACGTCCGAAACGGGGCAATTACAGTCCACGAATCTTAACGATACTATAGCAAACAATGCTCAAGATGTCAATACGGACAACCGCTATCAACACCCTCTTCAAGAAACTATTAACGAAATGGAAGCCAACCCCTAAGCCTAAGATGACTAGGGAGCTAAGAGATGCTATAGATGAGTTTATATATGAGAATATAGACCAGAATCTATTCCTAGAACATAATGACACAAATATCCTCGGAAGTCATGGATTGACGTGGAGTATCCCACGCCTGCATGTAGACGACCTACGACACCATCTAGGAAAGGAGTTGGCTGGAGACCTACCGTCTAACTATAAACGCCGTACTGGTAAGCGAGATATCGATACAGTAGCTCAGGAAATGGGATATGACGACATCGATATGTTTATCGATGAAATTAAGCGAGTAGCTGAAGCACGTCGTGCAGAAAGAGAGAGAAAAACCCTATTGGCAGAATGGCGTAGGGATCCAGACGTCATTAAAGAAGCCCAGAAGATGATTGCAGAGCGACATGCTGAAGAGGCTAAGATAGAGGCTGAGAAGCAAAAGAAAATAGAAGAAGCGAAGGCGGAAGAAGAACGACGTGCTGAAGAGGCTAAGGCAGAAAAAGAGAGAATTGAAAAGCAGCAGGCATTAGGAGAAATACTGAATAGAGGGTTAGATGAAGGTCCAAGGCACAAAATAGCAGATATAGTACATAATGCTAGTGTAGCTACTGGTATTGACGAAAAAGCTGTTGCAAGACAATTTGCTAAGTTGGCTGAACAAAAGGGCTATGACATTACTGGAGAAAGGGCGCTACTAAACACCAACGCACGCGCTGGTAGTATGTTAGATGAAAATGGACGATTACGCCCAATAGACGAAATAGCACCAGAAGTAAAAGAAAAGATTAAACTACCTGGAGCGGAACACGCGGTTCCAGCACCTACAACTACTGCAAATACAGCTACCCACAATACACGACAGATGATTTATAAGGACGAGAAGGGTGCATACCATTCATTCTACGAATACAGAAATATCTTTGGTAAATGGCAACGAACAGGTGCCGAAGCACCAAAAGTAACTTCACCACTACAGAAGAAATTCATAGACGATATTAGATCAGACAAGGCGGTTAATGATGAAGCTAAGCGTGCATTTGATGACGGTCTAGCTATTCAGTACATATGGAGAGAAAACTCTAAGGGTGTAAATGCTGAACTAGTGAGTGCTTTTGATGGTTATATGCAAACTGGAGATAAAAAGGCATATCGTCCAAGCGATAAACTAGTTACATTCGATCCAGACAAGCACTACATAGAATCTGGTAGAGTAGTGGACGCACAAACTGGTCAAATTCTAGGTAATTACATTGAAATGACACCTGATGGCAACGTAACTATATATGCAGGTAAAAAGAAGATGAACCTGAATATGCACGATATTGACTTCAGTAAGATTAAGGCGAAGCGTTCTGGTGCAGGTCAAACATGGACTACTGAAGGAATGATAGACCGTGTGACAGGCTCATTGAGGCGAAGCAATAGCCTTGATTACTTTAAGAAGGGTGGCAATAAAGCTAAAGAGGCGTTACTGAATATTATGTCTGAAACACCTCGTCAAGCTAACGCCGCCGCAGTAAAAGAAGGCAACGCTATCGGTGAACAGATAAAAGATTATCGCAAAAACTTGCTAAAACAAGCCAAAAAGCACGGTCCACTAAAGCGCCAAATGCTACAAGACGCCGTATATGTAATTGAACCATCACGACCAAAACGTGGCGAAAAATCACCATCATATGATGAACGCTTGAAAGTATTTGAAGAAGTTTACGGAAAGAGTGCCGCCGAAGCTCTGGATCAATACAATAGCTTCTTACGTGCTGTATATAAGAACTTGCTAGCTCGTCAAAAACGAAAAAGAGGGTAGAATTAGGTAAAGACCCAATCATGGAGCGTAAAGATTATATTACGCACCTAGGAGAAATGCAGTCTGGCAAGGGAGCTATCGCGGCTATGTACGGCGGTGCTAAGAATCTATTATCTGGCGGAGATGTGGCTATTGAATCTCGTAAATCACTACCGGCTAAATTAGCAGGTCGTACAGGACTATTCAAGCCAAGCCAGAAGTTTAATCAATTCGCTATGCAACGTGTAGGTGACGTAAAGCCAACAGATCCATTTACGCCGCTAATGGAATATAGCAAGATAGCCCTACACAATATTCATATGACAGATGCTATTACAATGAACCGCTCGCTGGAAGTAGCAGTGCGTGCGGCCAGTGAAGCACGACAAGAATTTGCAGGTAAGGGTACTAGCGGTATACAAAAGCTAGCTGACAGAGTAGACGCCCTGTATAATTCGGCTGCTTCTGGCAATGTTAATGCTGAAGAGCTAACACAAGTAAGAAATAAACTATACGGACTAGAACGTGCAATTGGTCGAAAGATAGACGGTATACAAGAACTTAATCGTCTGGCTAGAAAAGCTGACAAGTTCGGTGTAGAAAAGTTAGATGCAAAAAGATATAAATAGTCTAAAAAGAAACCACCAACAATATGGCTGAAAGTCTAGATAAGATGCTTAATGACGTAAACTTTATGAAGCTGATGTCTGATAGTGCAAACGGACTGACTCAATTTGTCGGATTTGTCCAAGAACATGCAAAACCGACTAGCTGGAAAGACAGACCCATTCCAACGATTAGTAAACGATACAGAACCGAGTCTTGGGAGTAAGTTTCTAGGTGCAACTGGTAGAGCATTAATGAAGCAGGCGGCACTATCTAAGATTGTCGGCAATATGAATTCAGTAGTAGCTCAGACGGCATCACTACCTGCTCTATTCTCTACAACCAACCCTAAAGCATTAATACAGGCATTCAAGCTAAAAAACCGTAAAGCTATATTACAGAAGTCTGATGCTCTAGCCCTAAGGTATGCAGACGACAATCTGACAGATGACACCAAGTTTGAAAAAAACTATGAAAAACTGCTGGTATTCCTATGGAAGTAGTTGAAAGAGGTGTTATTGAATATACCTTCTTAGCTAAATATAATCAGGCAATCAATAATGGACTAAGCGACGCGGATGCGGTTAGATACGCAGAACGATTCATTAATGACACGGTAACCTTACGCGATCAGATAAGCACCCCACGAGCATATAATAGGCTATGGTCTGCATCATTCTTACAGTTCACGCGAGAAGTGACACAACAGAACCGTTATGTATGGAACCAGATGTCTAATAAACAGAGGGTGGCACTCGCTGTTAATACGGCAATTGCATATAGTGCGATAGAAGCGCTAACTGGAAATAAGCCAGGGGTTGATCCATTAGGTACACTAATCGAGATTGTAGGCGACTGGCTAAGCGGTGGCGATGATGACGATAAAGACAATTCAGTACAAGCTAAACTAGAGCGTACAATCCAAAAAGTAGCTGGCCAGGCAGTTACAGCCGTACCTATAGCTACAGCTATAGTTAATACCGCAACGACAAAAGACGACCGCAAGAAGCTATTCGGCAAAGAGAGCAACTTAGGACGTTACGATGGTACAATACCAGTTGTCGATTTACCTCGTAAATTGATTGATACTAAGGGCAAATTGGACGAGGCAGCTAAAGCACGTGAAGATGGTGATGATGATAAGGCAGAGGCGAAAACTAAAGACGCTATGTATAACATCCTAGGTCAATTACCAGCAGGTAGCCAATTAAAGAAAACTATCCAAGGTATTGCGGCAGCTCACTCTGGCGAAGTAAAAGACGGCAAGGGTGAGACAAAGGTTGAGTTTGAAAAAGACAATCCATTCAATCTGGTACAAGGTGCTCTATTCGGTAAAAACGCACTAATACCAGTGCAAGTAGAAGAAGGAAAGAGTTCGTGGGTCAATCTATTTAAGACTGGCGGTCTAGTCGCTAACGCGTCTAATGGTATGCAAATAAACATGCCAACCAACAATAATCCACAACAAAAACAAGCAACAGATAATCAAATAGATCTACAGGGACTGAGCAAGAAAGAAGCCGCTTCAATTAAAAAGAAACTAAAGAAGGGCGACTATACATTCCAAGACGGACTACTAGTAAACAAGAATGGTAACGTAGAAAAAGGCGTATACAAAAAGCTTGCTCAATCTCAAGGACAAGGTGATGAAGCTTATCGCAACTGGATGAAGGCGTATGACATTGATAAAACGTCAACTATTAAAAAAGAGTTCACTTCATCTAATGCAACATTAAACAAGCTACAGAACGGTACAGAAAAGGTAGACAAGGCTAAAACTGCCGTCAATATGATGACTGGTAAATACAAAGACTTGCCAGACTGGGTAAAAGAGCGCTACTACAAAGAATCTGGATATACAAAGGATCAAATTGAATACGGTGCGATGACATCTCATAATGAAGTAAGTCTGATGGACAACTATTGGCGTCAAAAGGCTCAAGAATCATCACACGAGGATCTAATACAAGAACTAGCCAATGGTCGACGAAAGAGTATTACAGGACAAATGTTTGCTAAATGGTGTAATCAATAAGCTACGTGCTGAAGGTTACATAACTAAACAGGAAGCACGCGCCCTTAATGCTACTCAGTTTGACACTGACGGCAATAAGATAACCAAAGATACCTCAGGTAGCTCTGGACGCTCAGGTAGCGGAAGCGGAAGAGGTAGAGGACGAAGAGGTGGTAGCTCAAACAGCCGCGGTAGCACGTCTCCACTAGCTTCTGCAGTCACTAAGAGTATGGGTCTAACATCTTCTGCGCCAAAAGCTAACGAATCATCTGCAAAAAACACAAGTATAAACCAAATCGGACAAAACCTAATAAGCAAGACTAACACTCAAAAACAGATAACTAACACATTAAAAAAGTGGAATGGTGCAAGCACCAGCAAAAACACGCGAATCCTCATTAAGAAAGCATAATAGTGATAATTATGATATAATATAAGCAGAAAACAGCGTGACCTAAAGAACACGGAGCGTCTGGCAATAATAAGCCGGCTCCGTGTTTTTAATTTAGGAAAAACGCCATGGACAGTCGTAGTTATGGGGAGGCGCACCTCACCAAGTTCCTACGATTGGAAAATTAAATTCTTATAGGTCGTTCTGATGTTTGTCAGGACGATTTTTGTTGTATAGAAAGACTTCTGGGTTTTTACGGCTATAGAGCCACTGTGTATTTAGATGCGCTTTCCATACGCCGTCGCAATTCACTATTTATATCTTCAAGTACGGAAGTTGCCTCATCTACGCTTAGTTTTCCTGCTCGTAATTGCTCGACTACATCTGAATGTAGTTTTAGCAATTCTTCCATCAATAAGGCCTCTAGTAAGGCTCCTTCTCCTTTTGCATTACAGACTTCTCTTCTATTGATTTCCATTATTTATATTTTATAATAATTATTCTATTAATGCAAGCGATAAGCTGATGATGGAGCTGTTTCGCTTAATGGTGTCATGAAGTTAACTCTACCACTATATCTAGCGGTATCGTATAATAATCTATAGACAAAGTGAAAAGAGAAGGAGTGCGGAAAAATGCTGTGTATTGATTATGGTCCGAACGAGACAAATACAGATGCGCAGTTGGCAACATTGAATAATGATACGAGGAACTTCGGCTTTTGTGGGAAAGCTAGCAAGGTCGGTGACGAGAAGTTAGAGAACGATACGATAGAATCTAGCCAAAACAGTGATGATTATTATCAAGACTTGGAAGCTCTCACCGAGGCTGCCGACGATGAGAAAACTAGAAAGAAAATGGCAGAGTTGGCGGCTAGATGTGCGGGCGTTTATCCCATGGGAGAATGTGATCTAGAAACGGGAACGTTGTTCTAGTCGAGCGTTTTTGTTGCTAGGCAATAAGTAAAACTCCGCAATATCCTGGAATTGTCATTTGGAGATTTTTTGCGGTAATTAAATCGACAGAGTGAGTTGAGATAATAATCTTGGCGTTTTCTGGAATGGAAAAGCTTTGTTCTGCGTCTGCGAAATTGATGAAAATATAAGCACGTTGACCGGCTATCTCTCTTTTTAATCCGAGAATAAATCCGTTGCCAGTGTTTTGCACGATGTTCAAATTGCCATTTTTAAGAATCGGGAGAGTTTGGCGTAATTTTAGTAGCTTTCGGTGCATATTAAGCAGAGAATCGTTTGCGATTTTTTCGTTATCAACGTTAATCTTCGTGTGATTATCATTAACAGGAAGCCAAGGTTTTACGCTTGAAAAGCCTGCAAATTGCGAATCATTCCATTGCATTGGCGTGCGCTCCAAGTCTCGGCTATCAACAATAGAATTGGCGGGACTAAAATTATCTTGAATGTCATCAGCGGTCAATTCTCCATTCATCATGCCGATTTCGTCACCGTAATACACTACGCTGATTCCTGGTGTGAGGAGGTTTAAGAAGCTGAGGGCGCGGGCGCGTTCTTCGCCCAATCTGGAGGCAATTCGCGGCTGATCGTGATTTCCAATGCAGAAAAATGGCATGGTTGAGCTTGCTGATTGTAGGTAATTATTGATTTTTTTCTCAATATTTTTAGCGTGCCATTCGTTATCGCGATATTCCATAAAAAACGCCGAGGCTTTTGGGTGGACTGTCAGGATCTGGCTGTATTGATGATAAATATCGCCCAGCTTATCGTCGGGATAAAATTCAAACACCATTTGCTTGTCGTCATATTCATCGCAGACTGACGCCAATTCTCGCAAATATTCCTGAAAATGCGGTCCCATTTTACAGTGGTCGTGGACAAACGCTCCGTAATCGTTCGGACTGCCATAAAAATCAGGATTTGGAGAATCGTCTTTAAAGTCGGGGTCTTTGGAAATTCCCCAAATTGCATCGACGCGCATTCCATCGACGCCCATATCAAACCAAAATCGCACTATGTTTTTTATTTCGGTGCGCACTGCGGGATTGTCCCAATTCAGATCTGGCTGCGTTTTTAAGAACGAATGCAGGTAAAATTGCCCAGTGAGCTCGTCAAATTCCCACGAACTGCCGCCAGACAAACTTCGCCAATTGTTAGGCTCGCTATTATCTTTTCCGTCGCGCCAAACATAGTAATCCCGCTTGGGGTTATCACGCGAAGATCTGGATTCTTGAAACCACGGATGTTGGTCTGAAGTGTGGCAGGGAACGAGGTCAATCATAACCTTAATGTCGAGATCATGGGCTTTTTTAAGAAGTGCCTGAAAATCGTGCATTTTTCCGAAGTCGGATCAATTGCTCGATAATTTGCGATATCATAACCAAAGTCGGTCAGCGGTGATACGAAGAATGGGGAAATCCAGATTGAATCGATGCCCAGCCATGATAAATAATCCAGCCTCTCGGTAATGCCGTTCAAATCGCCAATTCCATCGCCATTCATATCCAGAAAACTGCGCGGATAAATTTGATAAAGAGAGGCGACATCTTGCCAAGTTTTCATGATTTAAGTATAAGCGAGATGAGTGAGGATTGCTAGTATATACTTATGTCAAATTAGAGCACGACACCTAAGTATTGCCTATTTTATCCGACATATGAGTGAAGCGTCCTATATATAGGGCTATATCTACTGTTCTATCATGCTTTCCATGCCGTGGCCACAACACAAGTGTATAATGACTTTTATTCTTATGTGGTGTTGTATAATAAAAACACTATGTCATTTTTCTCTACAGATATTCAAAAATGGGGCTTGAGTCTATATATGACAAGATTGCGTACTCGGAACTTAATTAAATACAGATTTATTGAAAGGTTTTCAGCTACTTGGATTGTTGTATTCATATTCATATCTCTAGCTTGGCTAATAATTTGTTTTGATTACTCTAGTGTTACTTTAAGGCATGAGGAATTAAGCTCACCCTTTTTTAGTATTGGTACGATTACTGGGTCTATGCTTGCAATTGCTTTTGCATTTACGTCGCAATTGATATCCAGATCAAGCGAAGCCTTACCTGCAAGATTTTACAGAATATTTGCACGAGATACAGTAATAGATATAAGCTACGCTCTATTGGGACTTATAACAATCGTCGAATTTGGTATTGGCATTACTGTTAATAGTGATAGTAGAACACTCCTGCTTAAGATCGGTCTTTTTCTGTTTTTATTATCCATCATAATTTTGTACTATTCTTACACCAGGCTTATTAAGCTTATGAATAATGATCAGTTAGTACTTATGCTGGCAAAAAAATATAAAAAAGAAATTGATGAGATGAACTATGTTGCAAAAAAAGAATCTCTCATATCTTGAATATTAAACTTAATAAAAACATCTGATAAAGATAAACGTGCTACACAAGCTAACATATACACTACTCAGCTTCATCCTAAAGTTAATAATTTACAAAATCACCTTGATGGATTAATTGAGCTATATTCTGTCAGCAAAGAGAAAAAAGATACGTATATTGCATATAACTGGCTACGCCTAGCATTTAACTTAATAATAGTATATACACTGTCTCGAAAATACAATACATCAATTAAGTATAACCCCAAAGCTGGTCTAATCTCTGAGAGCGATGTGGCGGCTTTTATCCAGGCAAGTCTAGAGAAAATGTACTTTATATGGGAAAAGGCGTTAGCTGAAAATGATGTTGTAACAATAAGAAAATATATCAGGCATGTTCAAGATGTGGTGATAGCAAGCCTAGAAGTCCAGCATATTGAGCGACCAGAAGAAAGCCCTGCTTATCATACAGCAATTTATAATTTTACGGAAGTCATAGAAAATAGCATTAAACAGAAAAATGTTGATGCGCTATTTGAAGCTTCTGATGCGCTGAACCAAATAGCTAAAAAGGCTCTGCAGCTCAAACATCGTATTGATCCAATAGAGAATATTCTAAAATATCTGCATAAGATAATAGTCCAAGCTTCCGGGTCTGATGATATGTATCCGATCTTAAAGAATGGAGTCGATAGCTTAACTAGCGTATGCAATCAAATATTCATCCAAGATGAACTAACTGACTATAGATTACGTACCATGCAAAAATATGTTCCAGACTGTATCATCTTGGGCGCAATGGATGACCGTGACTTGGTCGATATTACTCTGACTGTGTTTGGCGATAATATATTCGCATATGCCTCACAAGGGATTGGAGATAATATATCTGAAAACCAGGTTAAGAAAATTATAAATATATCGGAGCTTACTATTTCTATACTAAAAAGATTGGCGATCTTGTCCATAGGTGTACGTAGCGGAGTTCAAAGTATGAATAGAAACATACTCGTCATGTCTGAGTTTTTACCCAAGATCTTGGCTAACGATAAGGTCAATGAAATACATAAACAGAAAATCAAATATTTATTATCAGAGTTGGCGACATTACCTTCTAGCTTACCTAAGCTGGAGGCCGTAAAAAACTTTAATGACATAGAAGATTTTCTCGATAAACTCCTTCAAAGCTCGTTGATTGGGATAGAAAATAATCAATTAGATTACTCAGGCAAAGTTTTAATCTCTATTTTTAAATACCTTGAAGATGCGGTAAATAGCAAGGATAGTAAAGTCAGTATAATGGACGTACTAAGGGTCATAAATAAAACTAAGACGATCGGTGCAGCCGCACAATCTCTCGGACATAAAGACATAAGTAAGAAAGTTATTGAATTTATTAAAAAAATCGAAGAACTGTATCATGATAAATACTTTCCAGACGGATTCGATGAAAACAAACAATATACTCCCTCACCCTTATTTCTTCGTTCTGATCAAGATACAGCATATGACAGTGGCGTTGGGCTACCTTCGTACTTTGATGGCACATATGAACTGTTCTTAAGACACCACAGTCAGAGTGCTTTAGATAAGTTTGAAAAAAGCATCTGGAGAAATGTCAAGAAGAAAAAACAACAAAGCAATCAAGAACATTCATCTCAAAATAGCTAAACCTATACACTGTCTGATAAAGCCTCTGTTGCTAATGAGCGAATTGATTAATATATCATGATAGTTAAGGATGCTCTATAAGCTAAATGAACCCTGGAAAGGGTTCATTGAATCGAATGATTTCGTTTGTGGTGCGGGATTACAGAATCTACTTAAACTTTTTGAATACATTATGGACTACCCCGGTCCAGCTCCAGTAATAAAAAGACGTACGGCACAGTATAAGCAATCACTATCAATCATTTATTAGGTAAGTATACGCCCATATAACTAACCGCCAAAGGCTATCACTAATATAAAGACAATTTTACGGGGGGGTGATTACCCCCCCGTATGATAGAACATCATTCCGCTGTGTAAATGGTAGTTTTATGGGTGCAAAATTACCATACTTTTTAAACGTGCCAGTAGTGATTAGGACTAATTGTGTAATATATAGCAGGAATCCATAGTGCTATCCACCCAAAACATATATGTTTTATGATACTATGACCTTTTTGTTCCCGTGTGTGTATATAGTTTTTTTGTTTTTTGGAATTTGATGATTGTTGTGTATTGTTCATAATACCCCCCGTTTAGTTATTAAAAAAGGACAGCCACTGCTGGCTGTCTAGACCCACAACGAGGGTTTTATCCCTATTGCTTTTAGCAAATGGCTGCCTATTTTCGGGATAAAATGAGCCCTGCTGTGAATCTAGACATTATCCATTATATCATTTTGATGTAAGATTTGAATTTTGATATAATAGACGATGTAATTAATAAACTACCGCATTTTATGTGGCTACATAGCGGAGACGTACCGCGCAAAAAACGGGTAGCATGATTTACACATAAAAATAAGCATACGAGAACAACTCGGTAAAAAAGGGGCTTTTAGCGGACTAACTGAAGTAGCTACTTCAAGGAGTCTCGGATGTCCTCTTTGTCTAACCGAAAAGCTTTCGCCGATGAAAACATATTAAAATTGCTTAATATATTATTCAGGTATATTAATAAGCAAAATGAAAAAATAAATACCACATCAAATAAACAGCGCTATGTAGTTAGTAGAGGAATAAAGATTCTTTTATAATTTCCTATAGCCTAAATTAGCTCTAACAATAGACAAGGGCTTATAATAGGGATTATGCAGAATAGTAACAACTCCACAAGTGTAAAGCTATTACTAAATAAACTTACAGGTAGCGGTCCTGAAAATAATGAGAGTTCACTTAAGCCCGTACAGTATGGATTATACGCTCGTAAATCTACTACAAGTGAAGACAGGCAAGCTTCATCAATAGAAGACCAAATAAAGGAGTGTGTAGATAAAGTTATTACACCAAATGGCTTAAGTATCAAAAAGATATACAAGGAAAGCTTTTCTGCTAAAATTGCAGATACACGCGATGAATTTAATAAACTTATAGATGATATTGAAAATGGAAGGATAGACGGCTTGATAGCTTGGCACCCTGACCGTCTATCACGAAATATGAAAGAGGCGGGTGTTATTATTGACCTAGTGGACAGGGGTTTAATCAAGGACTTAAGATTTGCAACATTTACATTTGAAAATAATCCAGCAGGCAAGATGTTACTTGGCATTACCTTTGTAATGGCTAAACAATATTCTGAACATCTCTCCGAGTCGGTGGACCGCGGTAATAAAAGGGCTATAGAGGATGCTGAGTTTATTGGTAAATTTAAGCACGGCTATATACTAGATTCAAATCGCTTTTTCCAACCTGACCCAAAAAACTTTACAAAGATTAAGCATATGTTTGAACTGGCTTTAAACGGCAAGTCTCAAAAAGATATTAGAGAGTGGATTAATGGGCAATCCTATACCGTTCAGAAGCGTGCAGGAGGTCCTTACCAAAGCCATAAGTGGTCCAAAGATGATGTCTCGAAGACTCTTAAAGACCCGTTCTATGCTGGTGTTTTAAAGTGGGGCAAGCACTACAAAAATTTATTAGAAGAGTATGATTTTCAGAGTGTAATTACTGTCGATGAGTATCTAAAAATAAATAAAATCGATAGCTTAGACTCCTCTAAAGTTTATGCTATCAATAAGCCAAAAGGTGGTGAGATATTTGCTAATTTATTTAGAGGTAGAGTCATTTGTGGGGCTTGTAACGAGCCTATGACCTCAATGGTTACGAATAAGCGAAATAAGACAACGGGTGAAAAATATGACTACAGATACTACTATAAGTGTGAAAACAGATATTGCAATTTAAATGGAAAGTCAATTCGTGCAAAAACTATTATTGATACAGCGGAGGTATTCTTTGAAGAATATTTATTCATTAAAAAGAGTAATTATTTGGTTATTAAATCAAGTGCCGAAAGGTCCATGAAGCATGAAAGCGCTAGGCTCACTAGTGAGGTATCTAGCCTAAAACGGAAGCTAGCGCTTAAAAAACAACAGTATGAGCAAACAAAAGCGCTCATATTAGAGAGCCCCGAGTTAAAAGACTATTACAATCTTGGCAAGCTTCTTGATGAGCAAAAGGAATTAGAACAGCGTTATGAGCTAATAGTCAGTCAAAGACGCTTATTAAAGAACTCCTTAATTACATTTGATGAATATCTCAAACTTTTTGAGTTTTTCCCTGTTATTTTTGAAAAACTTGATGACATGAGCGAGCTGGACCAGCTTTTAAAAATATTCTTCTCTAACTTCATAATTGAACCCATTAAAAAGACACTTTTAAGGGGTCAAAAGTATCCTATAAACTAAATGAACCCTGGAAAGGGTTCATTGAATCAAATAATTTCGTTTGTGGTGCGGGTAAGGAGACTCTAACTCCTGGCCTCTTCCATGGCAAGGAAGCGCTCTAACAACTGAGCTATACCCGCATGTTGTTCACGATTTATTGTAGCAAAGTCGTGAATGAAATGCAACATTTGGTGGCTCCTCCCAGACTTGAACTGGGGACACAAGGCTCTTCAGGCCTCTGCTCTACCAACTGAGCTAAAGAGCCACAAACTTGCTATTTAATTGTACTAAAGTTGTCGCTATCTGGCAAGGGTGTTATAATTTTATCGAGCGCGGGTGTCGTATAGCGGCTATTATGTGACCTTCCCAAGGTTGAGATGGGAGTTCGACTCTCCCCATCCGCACCATCACGATTTATTAAATTGGCAAACACTTGAAGTTTAAGTTTCGAGTGTTTTTATTATTTTTAGTGTATAATCATAAGCAATATGTATTACGTGAATCGTATTGAATTGGGTAAGATATTGGCTGATCGTTTAATGGAGTTAAAGGGTCAAGAAGCTGTGGTGATTGCATTGAGGGAAGAATCTTTGACGGCGTGTATTGGCTTGGCTAGCGAAATTAATGCTTGGGTGTTTCCTTTACTTAGTCGTCGGATAACTATTCCGGGTGACCCGAGACCTATGGGACTTATTGACCCAGCAGGAATATTTACGTGGAGTCCTGATTTAGAAAAAGTTCAGCGCGATGGAATTGAAATGGAATCTCACGGAGTATTAGAGGATGCAAAACGTCAGGCATTTTCAGATCTTAATCGTGTGCTCGACCAATACGGTCAGTTTTCAAAAGACTCGCTGAATGGTCGGGTATTATTATTGACAGGAGACATTGTAGAAGATCGTCTGGAAATTGCGATGGCACTTGAGTACCTTAAGAGTGTACGATATAAAGCCATTTATGGCTTAGGCGGCAATGTAGACAGCTTAGCTGCCGATTATTATCATATACAAACAGACAAAAGTGTTGCACTTGACGTAATGACTCATATGTTTCCTGCTGAACATTATTTTGAACAAAAAGATAGCTACACTCCAGAAGAATGTAGATTATTGGTAACGAATATTTCACAATATTGGACATAAAGAAAGGACTATATGGATCCAAATAACGTTAACCCATTATTACAACAGCCGCCTCAACCAGCTGCTATGCCAATACCGCCTCAGCCAATGGTGCAGCCGACAGGTGTCGCGCCAACTGATTTTCGACCAAGTTCTAGTGTTTTATCTAGTGATGAACTGAGTAGCGCGCAGGCGATTATTAAAACGATTTCTGAAGCGTTTTCTTCTCGAGTGGTTGGGCAGGAAAATCTTCGCACGGCGCTTATAGTTAGTGTGATCACTGGAGGTCACATCTTACTAGAGAGTGTACCGGGGCTCGCAAAAACTACGGCGGTACAGACGTTGGCTGCGAGTGTCCATGGATCGTTTAAGCGTATCCAGTGCACACCAGATTTGTTGCCTAGTGATATTATCGGAACTCAGATTTACGATTATAATAAGGGGCAATTCCGAACTGAGCTCGGGCCGGTTCATGCTAATTTCGTGTTGCTGGATGAGATTAACCGCTCGAGTGCGAAACTCAAAGTGCTATGCTGGAAGCGATGCAGGAGAAACAGACCAGCATTGGCGGTGAGCGTTATGATTTACCGCGACCGTTTATGGTTTTAGCTACTCAAAACCCGATCGAACAAGAAGGTACTTATGAATTGCCAGAGGCACAATTGGACAGATTCCTATTAAAGGAAATTTTGTGGTATCCAGACTCTGGGGAAGAATTGGAGATTCTTAAGCGCATTGAGTCTGGCAAATTGGGAGCGGATTTGGATGCTAGTGATTTGCCGCAAGTGGAATTGTCTGCCATTGAAACCTTGCAGAAGTTGGTGAAAAAAGTATATATCGACGATTCGGTCAAGTCATATATTGTGCAGATCGTGTCGGCTACTCGCAATCCGGGGTCTGTCATTTCACCTGATATGGCACGCTATGTTCAATATGGCGGAAGTCCGCGTGCTAGTATTGCGTTTTTGCAAGTTGCTAAGGCATTGGCGCTAATGAGCGGTCGCGATTATGTAATTCCAGAAGACGTCAAACAGCTGCGATACAGTGTATTGCGGCATCGTATTATTTTGAATTTTGAGGCTGTGGCTGACCAAATCCATGCTGAAGCCATTATTGATGCAATTTTTAACGCCGTAACTGCTCCATAATATGCCAAGTCTACTTGTCAAAGTCAAAGCTAAGATGACTCTGCACGCTCATGAGAAAGTGAGAGGTCTTTTAGAGGGGCAATACGGTTCTGTTTTTAAGGGGCGTAGTTTGGACTTTGATGACCTACGTGAATATCTGCCAGGTGATGATATCAAGGATATTGATTGGCGGGCAACGGCGCGTAGTGGTAGTACTAGAATCAGGCGATATGTGGCGGTGCGTAAGCATAATATTTTGTTAGTGGTTGATACTGGTCGAAGTATGGCGGCAACTAGCGAGGATGGCGATAGCAAGCGTGATGTTAGCGTGATGGTTGCTGGGGTTTAAGCTATATCGCGCTTAAGCATGGCGATTTGGTAGGTTTGGTAGCGGGAGATTCTCGAAGCAATTATCACTTGTCGTTTAAAGGCAGCAACTCACATGTTGAGCAATTATTGCAGCAAATTTACAAATCGACAAATTTGAACTCTGCACCGAGCCGAATTGATAATCAATTGGAATATATATCACAGCATCTGCGACGTAAAATGATGCTAGTGATTATTACTGATGAAAGTGAGATTACAGAAGAATGCCAACAGGTTTTGCGGCGATTGCGAGCGCAACATGAGATTGTTTGGGTGACTATCGGCGACTATTCAGGCCTAAATTGTAATCATGAATCGTACGATATTGATGGGCTGGCTAGTTTACCGTATTTTATCCGTAAGCAGGGGCAGATTATACAGAAATTTAATAATTATCGAAATCAGCTTAGACTATCGCATACAAAAACGCTTGATAGATTAGGGATAGTTAGTGGCTATGTTTCTGGTGATCGTAATGTGGTTAGTGAATTATTTAAGATATTGGAGAGACAACGGCATGTCAAATAAATTAGAATTGCGTGAATGGGTGGATTATCAGCTGATTTGGCTGGTAATTGGATTGATCTTGCTTGTCTTATTGGTGGTGTGGTATTTTTTTGTGTTTTTCAGTACGAGGCGCAGAAACAGCAGACATTGGCAACATTAAAGCCGAGACCATATATTCCGCCAGATTTGACTAATCTCAAAGCGAAATATCAGACGTTGATCGATGAAGTGGAGCAAAAATACACGACAAAGGAATTGTCTGCGCGTCAGGTTCATCAGAAATTGAGCTATCTTTTGCGAATGTTTGTATTTGAGACGCGCGGACATCGAGTCGATACTTTGACGCTGAACGATTTGAAAAAGACGCGATACAGCAAATTGACTAAGGCTATTGAACAATTTTATATGCCAGAGTTTGCTGCTGTTGAGCGCGGAAATGTCCATGAAGCATTAGAGCTATCCAGAAAGGTGGTGGCTGAATGGAACTAGTAGCTTGGTGGTTGTCGTTATTACTGATATTGGTGTTGGTGATTGCGGGTGTTGTCTCGCGATTGCGTGATAAGAAACGCCAACCTAAAATTGCGGGAACTTCTTTACCGGTAGCTAATTCTTATAGATTAATCCGATTGCCTGAATATCAAAAATACTTTAGGCGATACAAACATCTGATATCGGTAGCTTTATTGATAGTCGCCATGTCTGTTGTTATGATTATTATCTTGGCGGGGAGACCGACAACAAAAACGGTGATTGAGCCGGAGTCGCGCAATCGTGATATTATGCTATGTCTAGATGTTTCTGGATCTATGTATGAAGCTGACTCTGAGATCTTGAGAGTCTACGCAGAGCTTTCTAAAGGATTTAAAGGTGAGAGAATTGGTCTGGTGTTGTTTGATAGCTCGCCGGTTGTTGTTTTTCCTCTGACGGACGATTATGATTTTGTAACAAAACAGCTTGAATCTGCTGCTGAAGCATTTAAGTATTCTTTTAGCGGCAAGTATAACTCCGAGAAAACGAAGCGCATATATGATTTGATAAGTGGCGTATATGAGGGGGATGGCTCGTCGCTAATTGGGGATGGATTGGCTGGTTGTGTCAATCGTTTTGACAAGCTAGATCATAAACGTTCGCGGTCGATAATATTTGGGACTGATAATTACCTGGCGGGAAGGCCAGTAGTTACACTAAAGGAGGCGGCTGAATATGCCAAAGATAAAGACATTCGCGTTTACGGTATTAATCCAGCAGATTATTCAACAGGTGGCAAATATGGATCTACATCGGAAAGTCAAAGAGTTCAAGGAGTCGATGTTGCTGACGAATGGCGATTATTATAAAATGACTGATATTGGCGCCGTATCATCTATCATCGATAAAGTTACAGAGCAGGAGGCAACGCGATTTAAGGGAACTCCACAGATAGTTTACAGTGATCAGACTGTAATATTTTTAGCTATTTTGCTAATTAGCTTTGTTGCTTTAATGATAATTTCATGGAGATTGCGCATATGATTTTACAGCCGCTTTTATCGTGGTGGATTTTGGCGATTATATTTTTACCAATAGTCATATTCTGTGTTTGGCTTATTGTAATAAACAAGACTGCTCGTAAAAGTTGGATGCGTCGCTTGGCGATAATCATCCTAATATTACTGGCTTTTTTGCGTCCATCTATTCCTGGCGTGTCGAAGCATACTGGTAACGCATCGCTAGACGTATTTTTTATAATTGATGCTACGTATAGTGTCAAGGCGATGGATTATGATGGGAATAAAGAGCGATTAGAGGGGATTAGAAAAGATGTAAAAGACATTGCCGCCAAGCTGGTAGGGGCTCGGTTTAGTGTGGTGATTTTTGACACTAGCGCATATGTAGCGTTACCTTTAACCTCAGACACTTCAACGCTAGCTTCAATAGTCGACACTATACAGCCACAATATGAATTTTATGGCAAGGGCAGTTCAATCGATATGCCATTAGAGATAACAGAGAAAGAATTATCTCGCGTTAGTAAGGTGTCTCCTGGTCGGGGACTAGTGTTATTCTATCTAGGCGATGGCGAGCAAACAGAGGAAGAGAAGCCCAAATCATTCAGTCCTATAAAAAAATATATCAAAGGCGGCGCAGTCCTTGGCTATGGCACGAGCTCTGGCGGTAAAATGCACGGCCCCTTTGGGGTACAAAATACCAATGGGATAGTCAAGAATTTATCAAGGATCTTAGTACGGGCAATTATCCAGCGCCCGATGCTTTGTCGAAAATAGACGAAGCTAACTTAAAAAATATCGCCGATCAAGCGGGAATTAAATACATCCATCGTACTAAACCGGGCGAGATAGAAGAAGTAACGAAGGCTATTGATGTAGGCTCAATCGTTCGTCAAAATAAGGACGCGTCTTCGTATGATGATATTTCGTGGATGTTTATGCCACTAATCTTGCTATTGATATGCTTTGATGCAGGAGCTATTTATCATACGTTTCAGAATTTAAGGCGTCAACAAAAACGGAGTAAGTTATGAATAGAAGACCTTTTGATTTAGCAAAATTAGATTTTGAGGGGATACGATTACGCAAGCGTAAGAAATTATTACTATTTTCGTCGTTACCGGTTGGTGTAGTGATGCTGATTACAATAAAAATGCTAAGTCTTCCTGTACTGTCTGGCGTTGCACATATGAATTACGGTCAATCCCAGAATGATAGAGCGATCTCATGGTTGCAGCCGCTGACTTGGGCGAATTGGATGGAGCCGTATAAAGTTTATTTTAATCAAGGCAATGCTTATTTCAAATCTGGAAAATATGATCAATCCGAAGGAAAATTTCGCCAAGCTTTAGAGTCTGTACCTGAGGTAAAAGAGTGTGATGTACGTATTAATTTAGCATTGAGTATTGAGCAGCAGGCTGATAGATTGCTATCGGAGAAAAAATACGATGCCGCAATTTTGAAATATGACGATGCTAAGGCGGTTCTTTACGACGGTGAAGATAGCTGTAACGTCAGGTTTCATAATAAGATGACAGAAAGTGATAATAACAACGATTCTGATGACAAAGAAAACGACAATCAGCAAGGAAGTGGTAATTCTGGTGACAATAGCCGGGACGTACGTAACATTGAAAAACGAATTAAGGTCAAGTCAAGTTCCGCGAAGCAGCGCAGGAACGATGACAAGATAACACAAACCGACGAGAAAGACAGTTCTACTAAGGATTTGAAGGATACTGAACAGAAAATGAAGAAGCTTGAAGATAACGCTAATAAGGCTCAGAAGAAGCGTGTTGAGCGTAACCAACAAAATAGACATAATGAAGATTACGAGAAGAATCACGGCAAAAGTGATTATAGAAAGAAATCCTGGTAAGTTCTATTTTTTACCGCCACGAATTGCGTCGATGAGTTCGATAGGAAATAACATCATCGTCTTTTGGCTTGGCTCTGTAGAGATTCGCTCTAAGGTGTTCAATGTTCGTAGATTGATAGCGCCTTGAGTTTGCTAGGATTTCTGCGGCTTGGGCTAATGTCTCGGCTGCGGCTTTTTCACCGTCAGCGTTGATGATATTGGCGCGGCGCTCGCGCTCTGCCTCGGCTTGTTTGGCCATGGCGCGTTTCATATCGCCAGGAAGCTCGATATTCTGAATCTTAACATTCTCGACATCGATACCCCATTTGTCAGTTTCGGCGTCAACAATTTCCTTGATTTGCTGAGAAATCTCTTCGCGCTTGGCAAGTAAATCGTCCATATCAACGTTACCGGTGACGTCACGCAGTGCTGCTTGGGCAAATTGACTAGTCGCGTAAATATAGTTCGTGGTTTCCAGTACGGCTTTTGGTGCGTTGATGACTCGGAAATAAACCACCGCATCAACGCCGACTGTGACGTTGTCTTTGGTGATGACTTCTTGTTTTGGAACGTCAATTGGAGTTGAACGAATATCGACCAACATCATTGTTTGTAGACCTGGAATAACGACTCTTAATCCTGGTTCGCGAACGCCAGTAAATCGGCCAAGCGTTAAAACCACGCCACGCTGATATTGATTGACGATCTTAATGCCGCTTAGCACATAAAGCCCGATAAACGACAAGATTATTATTACGAATGCTTCCATTTTTCCTCCTATTTATATAGATCTATTGTAGCATTTTGTGTGAGGAAAGTGTAAACGGCGGACGACTTTTTGGCTTTATGGATTTCGCGATATAATGGAAGTATGAGTGATAGTAGGCAGCCACTGGCTGAACGGATGAGGCCGCAGACGCTGGACGAGGTGATAGGGCAGAGTCATTTGCTTGGTGAGGGCGAGTTATTAAGGCGAATCGTTAAGAATGGCGAGCCGGTTAGTTTGATATTGTGGGGTCCGCCGGGAACCGGGGAAGACGACATTGGCGCGGATTATTGCGCGCGAGGTGAAGGCGGAGTTTATTGAGCTGTCGGCAGTTACAAGCGGAAAAAAGGACGTTGAGAAGGTAATTGAACACGCCCGTCAAAATTGGAATTTAGGACTCAGGACAATTCTATTTGTTGACGAAATCCACCGATTTAATAAAGCTCAACAAGACGCGTTTTTGCCACACGTTGAGAGTGGGTTAATTACGTTAATCGGTGCGACGACCGAGAATCCGAGCTTTGAAGTCATCACGCCGCTACTGTCGCGTTCGCGAGTTTTAGTTCTTCAGCGATTGACAAAAGACGAAATTATATCGGTATTAAAAAGAGCGCTGAAAGTTCTGAAAAAGTCCAAACAAGTTTCGCCCAAAGCTCTGGACTATTTGGCGGAATTATCGGATGGTGATGCAAGGGTGGCGCTGGGCAATTTGGAATTGGCGCTGAGTTTTAACGAAAAAGTAACGCCGGAAGTGGTTAAGGCGGCGGCTCAGAAGCGACTTCCGGGCTATGATAAAAAGGTGATTCGCATTACGACGTGATTTCCGCTTTTATCAAGTCGCTAAGAGGCAGCGACGCGACGGCTGCGACGTATTATTTGGCGCGAATGATTGACGCGGGCGAGGATCCGAAGTTTATTGCTCGGCGAATGGTGATTTTTGCATCAGAAGATATCGGGCTGGCGGGTAATGGTGCGCTGAGCTTGGCGATTGCGACGTTTGAGGCTGTCGAGCGCGTCGGTCTTCCAGAGGTCAAGCATAATTTATTCCATTGCGCTATTGCGTTGGCTCGTAGTCAGAAGTCGCGTGAAATTACTGATTTAATGTACAGCGCTTTTGAATTGGCGCGTAAATATCCGAATTCTCCTGTGCCGTTACATCTCAGGAATGCTCCGACTAAATTGATGAAAGATTTGGGCTATAACAAGGATTACAAATGGCAAGCCGGCTTTAAGCATGACAAAGGATTTTTACCAGAGGAAATTAAGGATGTGGTATAATTGACATATCAATATTCTTAAAAGGAGAAGTTAATATGTCAAAACAAGAACCTCAGCAGCCGCAATATGCGCCACAGCCTGATCCAAACGCACAGTACGGTCCCGCACCACAACCGCAGAACACACCGTATGAGCAGCAACCAGTCAGCCAGCAATATTTTGCACAACCTCAAGCAGCGCCAGTGCAATATGTCGTGATGGCAGAATCTCTGAAGGGCGTTAAGGGTTGGTTAATGTTCTTTGTGGTTTGTTTCGTTATCGGTAGCCTTATCAATACAGCAGTGTTTTTCCAGGCAATAATGAATCTTAGCCAGCCAGAGAACGTCATTTCTTTGATATTTTCACCTGTACTAGTAGTCTTAGCTATTTGTGCAGTTGTGTTCATAACGATGCAGAAGCGTCTTGGTAAATGGCTAGCTGTTGCTACGATCGCCACTGCTGGATTGGGCAATGTTGCAAATGCGGTAGTTATATATGCATCCGGAAGATCGGGAGTAGAGGTTCCGGCATTTATCACCGGAATCGTTACAATGCTAATAGTAGAAGGATTGGTAATCTTGTACTTCTTTGCTTCTCGTCGAGTCAAAGAAACCCTCGTCAATTAGTTGATGCTCACATTAAAAATAGCCGCCTCACTACGGGGCGGTTATTTTTTACGACTGACGCGACGGCTGCTTTGTGGCGTATTAAAGTGGCTTTGGTTAAGTAGATGAATCTGTGATAAGATAAAATTACCTGTTCAGATTTATATAAAAGGAGAGATAATATGCAAAATCAAGACCAGCAGCAACCATCATATTCGCAACAGTCGGCTGATCGGCAATTTAAGCCATCGGGAGAGTCTTATGTTGGAATTAAGGATTGGTTGAGGACGTTTGTTATTTTATTTGCCCTGCAGGCGGCATCTGATATATATTCATTATTTTCGTCATTTGCCAATCCAATTGGGGTATGGGAAGTTATTGGCATTATTTGGCATATTATTTCGGGTGTAATGGCGACATCTGCCGCAGTTCTAATTTTAATGCGTAAAAAGATTGGTAAACAGATGGCTATTGCTAATATTGTGGTTGGAACGGTTGCGTATGTGGTGTACATGATTGTTGTTGGTATTGCTACCAACTCGGAGGTCAAGGATGCGGGATTTGTTGTTACGTGGTTTGGGGGAATTACTTTGTTTGCGATTTTAATAGATGTATTGAGTATTTTGTATTTCTTGAAGTCTCGTCGAGTCAAAGAAACTCTTGTCAATTAACCGATGCTCACATGAAAAATAGCCGCCTCATTACGGGGCGGTTATTTTTTGGTTTACGCGATTATTGTTTCGCTGCGCGTTTTCGCTCGTTTGCGTCCAGATATCGCTTGCGGAGTCGTAATGATTTTGGCGTAACTTCCAAAAGCTCGTCATCTTCGATAAAGTCGATACATTGCTCCAAGCTAAACTGCGTAAATGGCGTCAATTGCACAGTTCCATCTGATGATTTGGAACGCATGTTGGTCAAATGTTTGGCTTTACAAACGTTGATTTCGATGTCTTCTTGGCGATTATAAATTCCGACAATCATTCCGGCGTAAACTTCCGTTCCTGGCCCGACCAATAATTCACCGCGCGCCTCCGCCGCTTGCAAAGCGTAAGGTGTTGTTGTACCAGCTTCAAATGCAATCAAAACTCCATTGCGGGTTTTTGGCAGTTTTCCGCCAAGCGGTTGATATCCGTGAGGCAGGGAATTCATGATAACCGTACCTCTGGTAGCTGTTAATAAAATGTTTCGCAGACCGATCAGCGCCCTCGTTGGCAAAATGTAAGTCAGGCGAGCAGCACCAGCGGTGGTCGTTTCCTGAGATTTCATTTCGGCGTGTCGCGCACCAAGCTCTTGGCTGATCGCGCCGATAAATTCGCTTCCGACTTCAATTTGCAATTCTTCAATCGGTTCTTTTTCGACGCCGTCCTCGGTAATTGTAACAACTTGCGGTCGTCCAACTTCAAACTCAAAGCCCTCGCGTCGCATAGTTTCGATCAAAACACTCAAGTGCAACTCGCCGCGCCCAGAAATTGTAAAGCCAATTCCGTTTTCCTCAACGCGTAGCGCCACGTTGGTTTCAAGCTCTCGCTTCAATCGGTCGCCAATTTGCCTGGATGTCGTAAACTCGCCCTCGCGACCTTTCATTGGACTGGTGTTCGGTCCGAGGTACATACTCAAGGTCGGAGCTTCAATGTCAATTGTCGGCAGCGCTTCAGGCTGTTCTTTGTCGGCAATCGTATCGCCAATATGCGCGTCAGCCACGCCAACCAGCGCCACAATGTCGCCAGCAAAAGCTTCGTCAAGTTCTTCGCGATTCAAGCCGCGATAGCCAAAAACTTTCTCAATTCGCGCCGAGCCCGCGACTTCGCCATTTTTCATCAAACTGACTTGCAAACCGCGCTTAACAGATCCGCGAGCAATTCGCCCAATCGCGTATTTCCCCTGGAATGTGTCGTATTGTAAGCTGGTAACAAGCAATTGAAACGCGCCATCTTCCGTCACGTCTGGCGCTGGAATATCGTTGATGATTGCGTCAAAAATTGGCGTCAAATCTGCGTCTTCGTCGGTGTTTGCAGGAATTTCTTTCCATGATTTTCCGTCGCGTCCGATTGCGTAATAAATTGGATATTGCAATTGAGAATCATCGGTTGCTAGCTCCAAAAACAGATCGCTCAGTTCATCTTCAACTTCGGCAATTCGCCTGGCTGGCTTGTCAATCTTATTGATAATCACAACAGGCTTCAGCCCCAGCTCAAGTGCCTTCGCTAATACGAATTTGGTCTGAGGCATCGGACCTTCCTGTGCGTCCACGATCAGCAGAACGCCGTCCGCCATATTCAGGGTTCGCTCAACTTCGCCAGAGAAATCGGCGTGTCCTGGCGTGTCAATGATGTTTATTTTGTAGTCGCCGTAAAAAATTGACGTTTGTTTGGCGGTGATGGTGATGCCGCGCTCGTGCTCTTGATCGCCGGAATCCATAATCAATTCCTGGCTCATCTCGGCTTGGTTGTCGCGGAATGTTCGCGACTGCTTTAATAGCCCGTCAACCATGGTCGTTTTGCCGTGGTCGACGTGGGCAATAATGGCAATGTTTCGAATCTTGCTAGCGTCCTTCATAAAAATATGGTCTGATATTAGCACAGACCTTCCTTTAAGGTAATTATATCACGAAATAATAGAGGTGAAAAGTTTTTAGAAGATGGCGCTAAGAAGCGTATTTAATTATAGTTTGTGTTATTTTTTCGGTTGACATTAAATAAATAAAAAGTCAATCTGGCGGCGGCTGTGTTGATTTTTTATGTCCATGTGATATAAATTAATAAACTAGTTTCATCAATGAACTTATTGATATAAGAGATGACTATTCAGGAGAGGATAATTTATGTTTGGCGAGCTACAGCCTTTGGATACTGAAAGATATGTTGAAGAACTGAGTTGTATAATTAGGAAGCTTGGAGACATCGCAACTAGAGGGTCAGGGTTAGGTACCGAAGTGGAAAGCTTACATTGGAGGCTGAAGGTATTCTTGGAATATTGTGGTGCGCTACTTGTTCTGACCGCGAAGAAGCGTTATCTGATGAGGATGCAGCGAACGAACAGGCAATGCAGGACTATATTGAGGAAATAGAATCTTTGCCAGAAAATAGAGGATATTAGTTCGTTTGTCAATTTATGGCACAAGTTTCATGCTTGTTCCAATTATTAAAAATTGTCAAAAATGGTGGGAAATACAGGGCTCGAACCTGTGACCTCACGAATGTGAATCGTGCGCTCTAGCCAACTGAGCTAATTTCCCGCAATTACATCTGTCGTTTTATCCAACGAATTCGTGATGTGAGCTAATTATAGTTCAGGTTTCAAGTCCTGACAAGCTACGCTGAGCATATTCTATTGACTTTTTTACACAAGTGTGGTATAAATAAGAGTAGCTTTCGTTGATGGGTTGAGTAATTCCTCGTCCGAAAGTGAACTTTGACAGGCAATCGAACACAAGATGAGTTTTAATTTCTTTCTTAAGAATCATTGAGAGGAATGAAATCTCATCTTGTGCTAAAGAATAGTACATATCACGTTCCCGTGAGGATGAGAAGAAAGGTGGAGCAATGGAACTCAACTCTCCCGTCGAGAAATTAGTGTACCATGCTACACTGATACATGCTATCCAACATGTACTTCACAACGAGATTAACGATGCTGTTAGGGACCACCCTAGCAGTAAACGTAGTCTAAAGGAGTGCATCTATCTCTCTGAATCCTGCGTCACGGGGCTTTGGTGCTCCACGCACCTTCTTGCCACCGAGCCCGAAGAGAAGATCGACACGAAACTCTTAAGGGGTATTCTTAGCGAAGCACTCCTCCTTGTGTTCATAATCGAGAGAATCAAGGACTCCACTCATGCAGATAACAAAGAGAAGACGATTCTGGATAGGGATGTCATTCTGGATACAATCTACAGGTCTGCTATCGAGATCGCAAAAGTCTCTTGGGGTCTTCTCATCGTAGAACTGTAGTATTATCTACATGGCAGGTGATTGTTCTTTTACGATTGCCTGTCATGTAGACTCTGAATTTATGACATTAAAAATCACCCATATTCAGGGTGATTTTCTTATGGTGAAAAATTTCAGTTCTTGGTGCGGATGAAAGGACTTGAACCTTCACGCCGTGAGGCACATGCTCCTAAGGCATGCGTGTCTACCAATTCCACCACATCCGCATAACCTGATTATATCAAAACAAATTCTACTTATCAACTGTCCGCGCTTATGTTAAAATTGAAGTAACATACCAAGGAGGATTGATGAATAAAGTTGCGAAATATTTGAATGAGCATCTTAGCGGCGAAGTCGCGTCGCAGGATTTTGCATTGAGTCAAGTTGAAGTTGACAATGGACTTTTGGCGCGCCGACCAGAAATGATTGTTCGCGCGGCTAATATGAACGATATCAGGAAAGTGATGCGATTTGTTCTCAATTGGCAGAGAAAGGTCATGTTTTACCTGTATTTGTTCGTGGTTGTGGCAATGATGAAACTGGCGCGGCGACGAATAAAGGCATTGCAATTGACGAAAAAACGTATATGAATCGTGTGGTTGGTATTGATCCTCGCCAGCAACTGATTCATGCTCAAGCGGGAATTTCTCTTTCGGCAATCAACGCAACTTTGTCTACTCATAAAGGCTTAGGCTTGCCGCGAACCTCATATGTAGCGGAAGAAGGTACGATTGGTGGCGCAATTAACACGGCTCCATCTGGAATATTATCTGGCGCGCATGGTCGTTTTGCTGATGCCGTTCAGCAGCTTGAAATTGTCCTAAGTAATGGTGACGTGATTCAGACTGGGCGCATATCTCGACGCGAATTAAGTAAGAAAAAAGGATTATCGACGTTTGAGGGCGAGATTTATCGAGAGATTGACAATTTAATCTCAGATAACGCCGAGCTGATTTCGCAAATGGACCCAGCTTTGCCAGATACGGTTGGTTATAGCGGGATTTCTCGGGTGAAGCAAAAAGACGGGTCGTTTGACTTGACGCCGTTGTTTATTGGTAGTCAGGGAAGTTTGGGTGTGATTTGCGAAGTTATTATGAAGGCGCAATTTATTCATCCAGAATATTCAGTTGTTGCCGCATCATATAAAAAGTTGTCAGACGCGCAATCAGCCGTGGAATTAGCGATGAAAAATAAGGCGTCGGCAGTGGAAATAATCGACGGGCGATTCTTCCGTCAGGCTGCGGTCGTCGGTAAAGTGGTTGAGTGGGCGCCGAAAGAATGCTTTAAGGGCGCGGTGGTCTTGGCTATCTTCGACGACTTTTCTGACAGGGCACGTAATAAAGCCGCGAAGAAATTGACTCGAAAATTGGAATCATCAGAAGTGATTGACATAAAAACTCTGCACTTGGAAGAGCAGGATTTGTTCAGTTTGCATTCTGTTTTGGCTTTGGCGGAAACTCCGAGCGAGCCGCATATGATTACGCCGCGTGTTTTCTCTGGGATTTTAATGGCGCCAGAAAAGATTGATAGTTTCTTAGCGAGTTGAAGTCACTGGAGTCTAAGTACGGCGTGGATTTGCCAGTTTTTGTTGATTTTTCAAGCGATTATATTTCTCTACATCCGACGTTTGATAGTAAAAAGGTGAGTGAACGCCAGAAGATTCTTCAATTGTTGGCGGAAATTTCTCAGATTGTTAATAAGTATGAAGGTTCTTTTGCGGGCTTTGGTGGTGACGGAAGGCTGAAGGCTAACTTTATCTATAAAAATCTACCAGATGATGAAAAGCAATTATACGCAAAGGTGAAAAAAATCTTTGATCCAGCTGGAATTTTTAATCCAGGAATTAAATCGGAGGCTCAACCAAAGGAGTTGGCAGCGGAGTTAAACGCGTGGTGCAAGCTTCGTAATCAAGCTTGATACTGGGTGAGAATTGGGCTATAATTGACACGTAGCCCATGCGGATGTGGCGGAATTGGTAGACGCGCTAGCTTCAGGTGCTAGTGTACGCAAGTACGTGAAGGTTCAAGTCCTTTCATCCGCACCAAGAATTGAAATTTTTCACCATAAGAAAATCACCCGTAGTCAGGGTGATTTTTAATGTCGTAAATTCAGAGTCTACATGACAGGCAATCGTAAAGAACAATCACCTGCCATGTAGAATCGTCACGACCCCAGAACGGGGTTCTGGGTGTCAGAGAGGGTCTCCAGTGCAGCCTGGAGATCCCCCCCTTGTCAGGTATTCGCCTGCATACATCAGTCCGACTGTAATACTGTCGATCTCACTTGTAAGCTTTTCGAGTTCGATATCACCATCGGTCACGCAGACATACTTCTTGACGAAGTCGTAAAACTTGTCTAAAGCCGACGCAATACGTTTTGCGTCGTTGTGGATGTCGGTACCGACAACAATATTTGTCGAGTGTACCGACCTGCATTGCAACTCCCCAATATAGACCTCTAGGTCATACAGGTAGCTGTTCACGTCTCGTATGTCTTGGATCAGTCTCCTGACCTGAATGGCCGGAATACACCCATCCTGACAAGTGAGTTTAACGACATCTCTCCACTTGGAGTTGAGAGTGTTTGTTGTCATCAGTAGCTTATCAGAGAGGTCTGCGGAAAGCATTATGCTATCCCTTTCTGTGTTTTCTCATCTGCGTGAGTGCAGTGTACTGTGTTCTTTACAATACAAGATGAGATCTTATCTCTCTTATGGTGGTTTTAAAAAAGAAATAAAAACTCATCTTGTGTTCGATTGCCTGTCAAAGTTCACTTTCGGACAAGGATTTACTCAACTCATCAACGAAAGCTACTTTCACTTATACCACACTTGCGTAAAAAAGTCAATAGAAGACTATCAACTTTTGTTATTTACTTAAGAACTTTGATAAAATAATAGAGATGGAAGATAAGAGAAATGTCATTGACAAATTTAAGGGTCGGAGCGAATCGGAGATTATAAGCGAGCTGGATTCTGAAGATCACGGTTTGGTGATTGCGCTGGAAAATACCGAGCGGGATTTAATATGGGGACAATTGTCAGGAGCGCTAATGCGTTTGGCGTGCGGCAGATTTATGTGATTGGGCGTAGACAATGGAATAAGCGCGGTGCCATGATGACGGATAAATATCTGCATATTACGTATCTGGCGACGACGGAAGAGTTTGTTGAGAAAATGCGGACTGAAGATAGGGAAATTATTGCTATTGATAATATTCCTGGGAGTGTTAATATGTCGCAGACGAGTTTACCGAAGCGTGCGGTTTTGGTATTTGGGCAAGAAGGGCCGGGGATTTCTGCAGAGCTGGCTGGCGCTGCGGATCAGATTGTGGCGATTGAGCAATTCGGCTCGACTCGCTCCATAAACGTCGGTGCGGCAGCGACTGTGGCGATGTATTGTTGGCTGCAGCAAAATGTGCTATAATAGTATCATGATTTTACCTAAATTCCATCGTTCACACGTGTTGCCGAGGTAGGACTCTGATTTTTGATTGTACGCGCCGAGTTCTGCCTCGGCGTTTTTGATTGCTATAAATAAGAATTAATGACATAATGGAGCTAACATGAGCAGTTTATCTACACAAAGTTACAAAGGTTCGCGAGACTATTTTCCAGAGGAAAAGCGTCTGCAGAATTACATTTTTAATGTTTGGCACAAGACGGTTGAGAGTTTTGGTTATGAAGAATACGGCGCGCCGCTACTGGAGCCGCTAGATATTTATCTGGCGAAGTCAGGTCAGGAATTGGCAGGCGAGCAAACATACGCTTTTGAAGATCGTGGTGGTCGAATGGTGGCGATTCGTCCTGAGATGACACCGTCGATTTCTCGAATGGTGGCGGCTAAGCGTCAGGAATTGGCGACGCCTGCGCGGCTGTATTCAATTGCTAATTTTATGCGCTATGAACGACCGCAACGTGGGCGTGAGCGTGAGTTTTGGCAATTGAATGCGGATTTGTTTGGCGTGGACGGCGCGGCGGCGGACGCGGAGATTATTGAGTTGAGTCACACTAGTGTGATGAATTTTGGCGCCAAGCAGGAAATGTTTACAGTCAGGGTTAATAATCGCCAATTGATCAATCGTTTGATGAGTCAATTTTTGAAGCTTGATATTGTTGGTTCGACGATGATGATGAAGCTGCTTGATAGGAAAAATAAGATTCCTGCCGAAGAATTTAAGCGTCAGGCCATTGAGATTTTTGGCAATCAAGCGTCAGAGGGTTTGCCGAAGCTAGCAAAAATGATCAGTATGAAATCTGTTGATGATTTACCGAGCGAATTGATGGAAGATGAAAGCGTCAAGCAGCTTCGCGAAGTGATGAAATTGCTTAGTCAAAAAGGCATTACGAATGCAGTGTTTGATGTTACTTTGATGCGCGGACTGGACTATTATACGGGCATAGTTTTTGAGCTTTTTGACAATTCGCCAGAGAATAACCGAGCGTTGTTTGGTGGAGGGCGATATGACGGATTGGTCGGGCTATTTGGCGTTGAACCGATTGCTACGGTCGGCGTCGGCATGGGTGCGACAACGATGGAGCAATTTTTGGAAGTACACGGCTTGTTGCCTAAATTGGCGTCTAAAACAGATGTATATATAATTCCGGTGTCAAAAGAATCTATGGTTGGCGCGGACGATTTGGCACGAAAATTGCGCAGTGAAGGCGTGCGGGCAGAGGTGGATATTACTGGGCGAAAAATAGATAAACAGATAAAGGCGGCACTGAAAGCAAATTCCGTTTGCTGTGTTTGTTGGTGAGGAAGAAATTGCCAGTGGCGCATACACGGTTCGAAACTTGGTGGAGTCTGATGAACAAAAGGTTGGCGCTGAACGAATCGTGACAATTGTCAAAGATCGTCGATACGATGGCGATGAGGACGCTCTGTTTGAGATATAGTCTGATATCTGTTATAATTAGTCTTTATGAAGACTACTGTAAAAAAACTATCAGATACTAAAGTTCAATTGACGATTTCTTTGGGTGCTAGCGAATTAGCTGACGCAGAACAAGTTTCCTTGACGAAGTTAGCCCGCGATATCAAAGTTCCAGGTTTTCGCAAAGGAAAAGTTCCCGCAAGCATAGCCGCTAAGCACGTTGATCCGAATGCGCTTCAGGAGCAGGTTCTGGAGAATGCTTTGTCAAAGGCGGTAGCTGAGGCGTTTTTGCAGGAAAAATTGCAAGCCCTAGATCGACCTAGCGTCGAAGTTAAGAAGTTTGTTCCTGGTTCTGAGTTGGAATTTACGGCTGAAGTTGAAGTTATTCCGCCAGTAAAATTGGGCGATTATAAAAAATTGTCAGCAAAAAAAGAAGTGGTGAAAGTCGAAGATAAAGAAATTGACGATGTTATTGAGCGAATTCGTAAAAACTATTCTGAAAAATCAGAGGTCAAGCGTGCCGCTAAAACTGGCGACGAGGCTGTGATTGACTTTACAGGAAAGAAAGACGGCGTAGCGTTTGAGGGAGGTTCGGCTAAGGAATATGGCTTGAAGCTTGGCGAAGGTCAATTCATTCCTGGATTTGAAGAAGGCGTAATTGGTCATAAGGCTGGCGAAGAATTTGATTTGAAGCTGAAATTTCCAGAGGATTATCACGCTGAGAATTTGGCAGGTCAGGACGTTGTATTTACCGTGAAACTTCACAAGGTTAATGAATTGAAATTGCCAGAACTAAATGATGAATTTGCTGCAAAATGTGGTCCATTTACAGAGATGAAAGAAGTAAAAGCGGACATCAAGCGTGAACTTACCGCACAAAAAGAGCGTGAAGCTGACGAGAAGTTTAAGGACGCGTTGGTTGGTGAGTTGACGGAAAAGAGTAAGGCGGCACTGCCAGAACTTTTGGTTGAAGATCAATTGCGATCAATCGAGCGTGACTTGACTCAGAATTTGATGTATAGCGGACTGAGTTTGGACAGCTATTTGAAGACTCAGGGCTTCAAGGATAAAGAAGAGTGGGTGAAGAAAGAGGCTCGTCCAGCGGCTGAAAAGCGCGTTAAGGCTGGCTTGGTATTGGCGGAATTGTCGAAGGAATTGAAGATTGACGCTTCTCGTGACGAGATCCAAGAACAAATTAATTTCTTTAAGCAGCAATACGGCAAAGATAAGAAAATATTAGAGCAATTTGACAATCCAAACGTTCACCGCGATATTGCCAACCGAATGATTACAGATAAGACCGTTGCTAAATTGGTTGAACTAAACACGAAGAAATAGGGTAAATATGCCAAAATCATATCTCATTCCAACTGTCGTTGAAAAGTCAGCTGACGGCGAGCGTGCTTTTGATATCTATTCGAGATTGTTGAATGAGAGAATTATTTTCCTTGGCGAAGACGTTAACGAACATACCGCGAACAGCGTAGTGGCGCAATTATTGCATTTGGCATACGTTGACCCGCAAGCTGATATATCGCTATATATCAATAGTCCAGGCGGCAGCGTTTATGATGGAATGGCAATTTACGACACGATGAATTTTATTAAGCCCGATGTGGCGACGTATGGAATTGGTTTGCAGGCAAGCATGGGGGCGTTTTTGCTCAGCTCTGGTGCTAAGGGCAAGAGGTTCTGTTTGCCGCATGCTAAGGTTATGATTCATCAGCCGTCTTCTGGAACGCATGGAAAAGTGACCGACATGGAAATTGACATGAAGGAAACTTTGGAAGTCAAAGAAATGCTAGCGAAGATTATGGCGAAAAACACCGGTCAGAAGTTGGCTAAGGTTAAGTCCGATATGGAGCGTGATTATTGGATGACGCCAGATGAAGCTGTAAAGTACGGTCTAATCGACAAAGTCTTGACTAAATTATCGTAAAAATTACGTGTTTGTTGTTAAAACTACTAGTAATTCTGCTTGTGGTTTTTGAGGAATATTGTCATAATTTGAGTTAGGTAAGGAGGGCTTATGAGGCAATATTTAGACGCATTGAAATACGTTCGTGATAACGGTGTGCAAAAAGGTGATCGTACAGGAACGGGGACAACAGAAGTTTGGTATTCAGACGCGATATAATTTGGCGGACGGATTTCCGGCTATGACCACTAAGAAATTATATTTCAACAGTGTGGCGCACGAGCTGCTATGGTTTCTCAAAGGCACCGGTAATATTGAATATCTGGCTCAAAACGGCGTGCACATCTGGGATGAGTGGCCGTACAAGAATTATCTAGAGAAAACCGGTCAAAGCATTCCAGAAATCAATGGCGAGGAGTGGCGCGCTGGCATGAAATTGTTTATTGGCAAAATTGCAGTCGATCACGCGTTTGCCGAGGAGTGGGGTGATTTGGGTCCAGTTTACGGCGTGCAGTGGCGAAAATGGCCGGACGGGAAGGGCGGAACTATTGACCAGATTCAGAATACTATTGACATGATAAAGACAAATCCAGAGTCGCGTCGGAATATCGTGAGCGCGTGGAATGTGGCGGAAATTGATGACATCGTTCAAGCTGGCGGGCTACCTCCGTGCCATACGATGTTTCAATTTAATGTAAGACCTGGTAAAGACGGTGAGAAGGACAAGCTAGACTTGGCGCTGACTCAGCGCTCGGCGGACATGTTCCTTGGGGTGCCGTTTAACATTGCCAGCTATGCGTTGCTTTTGTCGATTGTCGCTCAAGTTACCGACAAGCAACCCGGCGAGTTTATTCACACCTTAAATAGCGCACATATTTACAATAATCATCGTGCGCAAGTTGACGAGCAATTATCGCGCCGTCCACTGCCACTACCGAAACTGTGGCTCAATCCAGACATCAAGAATATTGATGATTTCACGATTGACGATATTCGCCTGGAGGATTATGAATGCCATCCAGCAATAAAAGCGCCGATCTCTGTGTAAGTTGATTGTGTCTGCAGACTGAAATGGCTATAATTTACTTTTTACAGGAATTTTTCTTTGACGGAAGTATATATTTGTCAGCTTCCGGGTCATACAATAAGGTGGCAATCTTTCCTGCTATATACTTTACTCGTCCATCATCGCCGGGCGCTTTATCGAACAGCATGGCATCCTCTTTGAGTAGTTCGGTAGCTCCGTTGGGGTATCGTGCGCCTCTGAGTATTGCGTCCGTAGTGTATTCTGAGTTGTCTTCAGGGTTTAATATTTGTATACGCGCTTCGTTATTCATGCGCTTTATCATACCACAAATATCAAATACTGTCAACTTAAGAAGGCTATTTTCTTTTATACGTTACAAAATCAAAATCGTAATTATTTTCATTATCTGCCGAATGATGTGCGCGACTTACTTCCTCCCATGCATCCATATCTATCTCTGGGAAAAAAGTGTCAGCGTCGGGAAACTCGGCATTAATCTCCGTGGCGTAAATAGTGTCAATTTCTGGAATATCTAGCGCGTCTTTGTAAACTTGTGAGCCACCAATAATAAAAGTCGGATATCGCGACAAAGCCAGGGCGCTTCGTAAATTCATAGCCGTAAGAACTTTTTTGACGCCAGTTGGCTTGGATGAAATGACAATATTCTCTCTGTCTGGAAGTGGTCGTGAGCCAATTGACTCAAACGTTTTTCTGCCCATAATGACATTGCTATTTCTTGTCAAACGCTTAAAATTCACCAAGTCTGCCGGCAAACTTCGTCCCCACGGCATATCGCCATTTTGTCCGATGGCGCGGTTTTTGTCGTAAGCTACAATAATGGCTTTTTCCATAATTTCAGTTTAACATGCTGTAAAATTTACCGAAAGCTTGATAGGAATGCGTAAACTTGCCATAATAAGATTTGGTAGAAAAATCACGCAATGGGAGGTGTTTAGTGAGCGTGTACTCAAATAAAGATATATTAGCGGCGATTGAAGACGGGACAATTGTTTGTACGCCGTTCAACCCAAAAAACGTATCGGAAGCCAGCTTAGATTTTACGCTAGGCTTTAATTTTTATAAGCAGGAATATGACGATATTTCGCGAGTTTATAATCCGTTTGACGAGTCTGATGTCAATCGATACTTCAAGGGTCCACTTAAGGCAATTCCACATGCCGAATGGTGCGAGCGGCACGGTTTTCGGGAATTTAAGAATATTCCGCCGGATCATCCGATTATTGTCCTGAAGCCTGGTGAGCGAATTTTGGCGCATACGCACGAATTTGTTGGAATTCGGACGCATGGCGGCGCGGCTGAGGTGAAAAGTCGTAGCTCTTGGGGGCGAAACGGCGTGGCGGTGTGTTTTGATGCTGGCTGGGTTGATCCGGGATATATAAATCGGATTACGCTTGAGATTTATAACTTAAATAAACATGAAAGTGTGGTTTTGCCTGTTGGCGAACGTATTGGGCAATTGATTTCATCATACTGGTCAGGTTGACGGCGGATATGCTAGTGGACGCGGCGGAATGAGCGGCAAATATCAGCACACTGACGATTTGGACGAATTGATAAAAACTTGGCGTCCAGAAATGATGTTGCCGCGGGCTTTTAAGGATCGTCGGCATAAACCGATGGAAATCGCGGGACTTGGCGAGGGGGTTTTATAATGATGACTGGCTCAATTTTCCGTTGGCGGACAAAAGAAAAAGAATATAAGAATCATAAGAAAAGTAATAGATCTGAAAGTTGCGACTTCTGTCAATTGGTAAAACAGCATACTAGTCAAGTCGTAGAAGAAACGCAGCATTGCCTAATCATTAAAAATCGATTTGGCTATGATTTTTGGGATGGCTGCGGCGTGGACGACCATTTGATGGTGATACCGAAACGACACGTGGACTCATTGGCAAATTTGAGCGACGAGGAAAAAATTGACTATATGAATCAGGTTGCTAGGTTTGAATCTAGTGGCTATTCAATTTACGCTCGAGCCCAAGGCAGCAAAACCAAGTCGATGATACATCAGCATACTCACTTGATAAAAATTGATGGCAAAACGAAAAAATGGCTGATATTTCTACAGAAGCCGCACATTGTGATTACGAGGTGATGATGGGCGACGCGGGAAAATACATAGTTATCGAAGGTAATGACGGGACGGGCAAGTCGACGCAGGTCGCGAAATTGGCGGAATATTTTCAGTCAATCGGGCGAACGGTTTGCGTGATTGAAGAGCCGGGAAGCGATGATCCGGAAAAATCAACTTCGATAGCAAATGAGCTTCGAAAAGTGATTAAAAATGGTGATCTGGCGCGTTCTGCGGCGGTGAATGTGGCGCTATTTTCTGCGGCTCGGCGTGAATTATGGCGGGAAAAAATTCAGCCTGCGTTGGAACGTGGGGAAATTGTTTTGAGCGCGAGGAATTATATTTCAACGCTGGTTTATCAGGGGCGAGGCGAAGGATATGACGAGTCGGAGATTCTGCGATTGACAGAATTGTTCACCGATGAAAGATATCTGAAGCCGGACGTTATGGTTATTTTAAGTTTGAGTCGCGATAAGCGGGAAGAGCGAATTTCTATGCGCGGCGAGCTGAAAAATCCCGACACTTTTGAGTCGCGTGGGCAAGATTTTCAGAAAAAGTCGACGATGGATATTTGGAGATTGCCGAGGCATACGGAATTCCGGTAATTTCTGCTGACGGGACGATTGAGGAAATTCATGATATGTTGATTGATAATATTGAAAAACACTAGTAAAGCCCCTTGATTTTATTGACGTTTTTCGTCATAATGAGTAGTTATAGAAGTAGTGTATTCATGGCGGGTGAAAATTGCGAGTGGCAAATCGTGATTTTGGGCTATGAATTAGAGATCTTCACGGCCGTCTATTAACCACTAATTAAAGCGAGGAGTGTTTACGCCTGTGGCAAAAAAACCAACCACAAGTAGCGAGCGCGTCTATTTCACCTCTGGTGATAATGCCCTGCCGCTACCAAACTTAATCGCTCACCAAAAAGATTCTTGGCGCTGGTTCGTCGAAGAAGGTTTGAGTGAGATATTTTCAGAAATTAATCCAATTGACGACTACACTGGTCAGAAGTTGTCGTTAAAGTTCGGCAAATACTATTTTGGCGAGCCAAAAAATACTGACCAATTTGCCAAAGAAAACAACTTGACATTTGAAGCTCCATTGCACGCAACGGTTGAATTGACAAACAAGACAACCGGTGTAGTTGAAGAGCAGGAAATTTACCTCGGTGAATATCCATGGATGACCGAGCGCGGTACGTTCATTATCAACGGTACGGAGCGTGTGGTTGTTAGCCAGTTGATTCGCTCTGCTGGTGTTTTCTTTACCGCTGAAACAGTAGCGGGACGTAATTACTACGGCGCAAAAATCATTCCAGGACGTGGAGCTTGGATGGAATTCGAGACGGCTTCTAATGGCGCGATTTACGTAAAGATTGATCGCCGCCGCAAGATGCCAGCAACGACTTTGTTGCGCGCTTTGGGTTATCCAAAGACTAGTGAAATTAAGGAATTGTTCGCTGATATCGATACTGGCGACGTAAAATACATTGACGAAACTTTGGACAAGGATACTTCTCGTGGTGCAAACGAGGCGTTGATTGAGGTTTATCGTCGATTGCGTCCAGGTGATTTGGCGACAGTTGATAATGCTCGTCAGATGATTGAGCGAATGTTCTTTGACTTCAAGCGATTCGATTATTCGCGGGTTGGTCGTTATAAATTGAACCAACGCTTGGGTCTGGATGTTGCAAATACAGCAGAAATCGTACATTGCAGATGAGTGATTTGGTGGCGATTTTGCGTGAAGTTATTCGCTTGAACAATACGCAAGAGCCAGCTGATGACATTGACGCATTGAGCAACCGCCGAGTTCGCTTGGTTGGTGAATTGATTGCCCGACAATTCCGCGTTGGTATGCTCCGAATGCAGCGTAACGCAATGGATCGCATGAGCGTGGCTGATTTGGAAAGTGTTAGTCCAAGTCAATTGATCAACGCTCGTCCAATTGTTGCAGCTGTTCGTGAATTCTTCACTTCAAGCCAGCTATCACAGTTACTTGACGAAGTTAACCCATTGTCAGAATTGAGCCACAAGCGACGCTTGAGCTCGACTGGCCCTGGCGGTTTGACTCGTGAGCGCGCTGGATTTGAGGTTCGTGACGCCCACCCAACTCACTATGGCCGCATCTGTTCAGTGGAAACGCCAGAAGGTGCGAATATTGGTTTGGTGTTGAACTTAGCAGCTTACGCACGTGTTAATGAATACGGTTTTATTGAAACTCCATATCTTCGTGTAAAAGACGGCAAAGTCACTGACGAACTTGTTTATTTGGATGCTTCACAGGAAATTGGTGAGGTTATCGCTGATGCTGGTGAGGCTCTTAACGAAGACGGAACTTTCCGCGACGAGCGCGTTAACGCCCGCAGTAATATGCAGCCATCACAAGTTGATGCTAGCCAAGTTACATTCATGGACGCAGCTCACCGCCAGATTTTAGGTTCGACTGCGGCATTGGTGCCATTTATTGAAAAGACTCGTGTCGACCGTGCTTTGACTGGTTCAAACATGCAACGTCAGGCTGTTCCTCTATTGTGTCCAGAATCCGCAACTGTTGGTACTGGAATTGAGAAGGCTGTGGCTGAGAATAGTGGTCACTTGATTCAGGCTAGTGGCGACGGCGAAGTCGTTCGTGCTGATGCCGACGAAGTTCATGTTAAATATGCTGACGGCGTAAAGATTTACACGTTGAAGCATTTCGTGAAGAATAATGACGATCGTTGTTACAACCAAAAAGTTCGCGTTGAGCGTGGCGACAAGGTGAAGAAGGGCGACATTCTGATTGAGGGCGCCTCAATTGCCGGCGGTGAAATTGCCCTAGGTAAAAACCTTCTGGTTGCCTTTATGCCATGGGGTGGCTACAACATGGAAGACGCGATTATTATGAGTCGTCGTTTGGTTGAAGATGATCGATTGACAAGCATTAACATTAAAGATTACACCGTTGAGGTTCGTGAGACGAAGCTTGGTCCAGAGATTGTGACGCGCGATATTCCAAACGTTTCCGAGGAAAGTTTGCGCCACTTGGACGAGAACGGAATTGTCCAAATCGGTTCCGAGGTTAAGGCTGGCGATGTTTTGGTTGGTAAGATTACACCAAAGGGCGAGCAGGAATTGAGCTCTGAGGAACGCTTGCTTCGCGCAATCTTCGGTGAAAGGCTAAGGACGTTCGCGATACGTCACAGCGAATGAACAACGCGGGCGGCGGTAAAGTTGTTGGCGTTAAGATCTTTAGTCGTGAAAATGGTCACGAATTGAAGGCTGGCGTTTTGATGCAAATTCAGATCTTCGTTGCGCAATTGCGAAAGATTGGCGTTGGTGATAAGATGGCTGGACGATTCGGTAACAAGGGTGTTGTGGCGAAAGTGCTTCCTGTTGAAGATATGCCGTTCCTAGAAGATGGTACGCCGGTTGACGTAGTTTTGAACCCACTTGGTGTGCCAAGCCGCATGAACCTTGGTCAGATTTTTGAAACTCACCTTGGTATGGCGGCGCGAGCATTGGGCTACCGTGTAGCAACTCCGTCGTTTAACGGTGTTCCGAGTGAGAAGATCTCTGATGAGCTAGAAAAAGCTGGTTTGGCGCGTGACGGTAAGAGTCAATTGTTTGACGGTCGTACCGGTGAGCCATTTGAGGAGCGAACAACAGTTGGTGTGATGCACATGATTAAGTTGCACCACATGGTTTCAGACAAGATTCACGCTCGTTCAACTGGTCCATACACGATGGTTACTCAGCAGCCGCTTGGTGGTAAAGCACAAAACGGTGGTCAGCGCTTCGGTGAGATGGAGGTTTGGGCGCTGGAAGCTTACGGCGCTGCTGCAACCTTGCAGGAAATGTTGACAATTAAGTCCGACGACGTTTACGGTCGTGCAAAGGCTTACGAGTCAATCATTAAGGATGAACCAATTGTTGGTCCAAAACTTCCAGAGTCCTTCAACGTGTTGGTTAAGGAGCTTCAAGGTTTGGGTCTTCGAGTTGATTTGGTTGACGACGAGGCTGCAGTTGACGCTGAGCATGTTATCGCTTCAAGTGGCCCAGAAGACAAACCGTTGCCGCTGATGGCGAGAAAGAAGAAACATATTTGGACGAATCAGATGACATCGGTGAAATTGACGATGGCATGAGCGTGCAAGATATTGATGAAGTAGAAGAAATAAAGGAGGACGCGTAAGATGGCAAATTCTGCATTTAACGCAACGGGCATCAGCGATTTTGACGCGGTTCGTTTGGCAGTAGCTAGCCCAGAAGACATTCTGAAATGGAGCTACGGCGAAGTTTTGAAGCCAGAAACAATTAACTATCGCACACAAAAGCCAGAACGCGACGGATTGTTCTGTGAGCGAATCTTTGGTCCGGTTAAGGATATTAATCCACACGACTCAAAGCTTAAGGGCGTACGATCACGCGAAGCTGCTGTCGATAAGAATGGCGAATTAGTCACTAAATCAATCGTTCGTCGTGAGCGAATGGGACATATTCAATTGGCAGTTCCAGTTGCGCACATTTGGTTTATGCGCGGCACTCCAAGCGCAATGAGCCAGCTGCTCGGCATGACGGTTCGCAATATTGAAAAAATCGTTTACTTTGCAACTTACGTCATCTTAAACGTTGACGAAGCAACTCGCGATCAATATTTGGCAGATTTGGAAGCGGAAACTGATTTGGCTCGTAAGGCTATCAAAATCCGTTACGAAAAAATGGCTGAAGAAGATGGCGCTGATGTTAAGCAACTAGCTAAAGAGCAGAGCCGTGAAGTCGAGGAATTGGAAGAATCTTACGTTGGCAAGAAATCTCAATTGGAGAGCTTGAATTACGGCGCTTTGATCTCAGAGAGCGAATATCGCAACTTGCCAGAAGAATATGACGAATTGATCGAAGTCGGCATGGGCGCCAGCGCGGTCAAAGAACTCTTGGACAAGATTGAGTTGCCAAAACTTATTGCTGAATTAACTGAAGAAGCTGAGACTGCGAAAGGTCAGCGACAGAAGAAGTTGCTAAAGCGCTTGAAGATGCTCGAGAGTATGGAATCTGCTGGCATTAAGCCATCAAGCCTATGTATGACCGTTCTGCCGGTGATTCCTCCGGATCTTCGTCCAATGGTGGCGTTGTCTGGTGGCCGATTTGCGACATCTGACTTGAACGATTTGTATCGCCGAATTATCAACCGAAACAACCGCTTGAAGAAGTTGATTGAGCTTAACGCGCCAGAAGTTATTCAGCGCAATGAAAAGCGCATGCTTCAGGAGGCTGTTGACGCTTTGATTGACAATTCAGCATCACGCGGTCGTGCGGTTAGCTCGACTGGTGGTCGCCGTAGCTTGAAGAGCTTGAGCGATATGCTAAAGGGTAAGCAGGGTCGCTTCCGCCAGAACCTTCTTGGTAAGCGTGTTGACTATTCTGGTCGCTCGGTTATCGTGGTTGGTCCAAAGTTGAAGATTAACCAATGTGGTTTGCCAAAGCAAATGGCACTGGAATTGTTCAAGCCGTTCGTGATTAGCTGGCTAATTAAGAATGAATTTGCACACAATATTCGCTCGGCTTCACGTCTAATTGAAGCTGGTGAAGCGGTAGTTTGGGACGCGCTGGATTCAGCAATCGAAGGCAAGTACGTATTGCTTAACCGCGCACCAAGTTTGCACCGTTTGTCAATTCAAGCCTTCCAGCCAGTTTTGGTTGAGGGAAAAGCTATTCAATTGCATCCGCTAGTTTGTGCCGGATTTAACGCCGACTTCGACGGTGACCAGATGGCTGTTCACTTGCCGCTATCAAAAGAGGCTCAGGCTGAAGCTCGTGAATTGATGAGCGCAACTGCCAACTTGTTGAAGCCTGCCGATGGTGCGCCAGTGCTGCACATTTCGCAGGACATCGTGCTTGGTAACTATTACTTGACTTACGATAAGCCGCAAGCTCAGACCGACAAGGTCAAAACTTACAGTTCTGTTTACGAAGCAGAAATGGCGTATGACAATGGCGTAATTCACTTGCAAACCCCAATTCGTATCTTTGCGAAGGGTAAAATGCGTGAAACAACTTTGGGTCGCGTCTTCTTCAATGAGATTCTGCCTGAAGATTTTCCATACGACAACAACGTCCAGACTAAAAAGCAGCTTAAGAAGGTGTTGGCGCAAATCTTTAACAAGTACGGCGCCGAAGAAACCGCTAAGATTGCAGACCGCATGAAGGGTCAAGCTTTCCGCTTTGCTACGGTTGCGGCTGTGTCTACTGGTATGACCGACTACGTCCACTTCGAGGAAATACCTCAGTTTGTGGCTGAAGGTGACGCCAAGGCGGCTTTGATTTCTGAGCAATTCGACCAAGGTTTGATTACTGAGGAAGAGCGATACAACTTGACGGTTAGCGCATGGCGAAACGTTGACAATAAAATTACGGCATTCCTGAAAGACCAATTGGCACACATGGACACCAGTATTTCTATGATGGTTAACTCTGGTGCTCGTGGTGATATTTCCAACGTGAAGTTGGCGAGCGCGATGATTGGTGTTCAGATGGACGCAACCAACCATGAGATTGAGCTTTCCAATCCGCAGCTCTTACACGGGCGGTTTGTCTAGCCTTGAGGCCTTTATCGCAACTCGTGGTGCACGTAAGGGTCTTATTGACACGGCTCTTAAGACTGCCGATTCGGGTTACTTGACTCGTCGTTTGGTTGACGTTGCACAAGACGTCTTTACTGTTGAAGATACTGATGGCGACGATGAAGGTTACGCAATTTACCGATCAGAAACCGAAGAGACGATGATTGACTTCTCAAACCGTTTGGCTGGTCGTTACGCTGCTGAAACAATTCCAGGTCATGTCAATAAGAACGAATTGATCACGCGTGAAATTGCAGATTCAATTGATGACGACGAAAGCATTGAAAGCGTTAAGATTCAGTCTGTATTATCAACAAATAACCTTAACGGTATTCCACAGCGAAGTTACGGTATTGATATGTCGACTGGTAAATTGGTTGGCAATCATCAGCCAGTTGGCGTTATCGCCGCTCAGTCAGTTGGTGAGCCGGGTACTCAGTTGACGCTTCGTACCTTCCACAACTCTGGTGTTGCTGGTGGTGACATTACCCAAGGTCTTCCTCGTGTTGAAGAATTGTTTGAAGCGCGCACGCCAAAGGGTCAAGCATTCATCACGGAAGTTGCTGGTTTGGTTGATGTTTGGGAAGATGGCAAGAAGTATATCGTTCAAATTACACCAGAATCTGGCAAGGTTGAGCGATTGCCATTGGAGGGCCGAACTGTTGTGGTTAAGGCTGGCTCAAGCGTTAAGGCTGGCGATGTCTTGGCGACTGGCGAGAGCGACACTCGACCTTTGATCGCGCCATTTGACGGTGTGATTGAGTCGGCTGAGGATACTTTGGTGATCGCGGCAGAGGCTGCTTCGCCAACTCGTTATGAAATCCCAGGTAATATGCAGTTGGTTGTTAAGGCAAACGATGTTGTCGAGGCTGGTGATCGATTGACGGCTGGATCATTGAACTTGCATGATTTGATGCGACTTAAGGGTGTTGAGGCAACTCAGCGCTACATCATCAACGAAGTTCTGCGAATCTACGCTGCTCAGGGTCAGGACGTGGCTGACAAGCACTTGGAGATTATTGTTCGCCAAATGTTTAGCCGCGTGCAAATCGAAGATGCTGGTGATAGCGAATTCGTGACTGGCGACATCGTTTCTAAGGCCGCTGTGGTCAATGCAAATAAGCAATTGGCTGCTGAAGGCAAGAACTTGATCAGCTACACACAATTGCTACTCGGTATCACAAAGGTGTCAATCTGGAGCGACTCATGGCTATCAGCCGCATCCTTCCAAGACACTACTCGCGTCTTGATCAACGCCGCCGTATCTGGTCGAGCCGATCACTTGCATGGTTTGAAGGAAAACGTCATCATCGGCCGCAAGATTCCAGTAGGAACTGGCGCTGTCGAAGAAGATGAAGAATTCGAAACACCGAGCGAAGACGAGTTTGTCGAAGAAGAAATCGCTGCTTAGTAGGTAGGTCCGACCACAATAATCCGCAACACCCGCACCTTGACTATAAGGTCGGGTGTTTTGCGTATGATGATTATTTTATTTGGTAGCTCATAAATTATTGTATACATACTGGAGGTCTTTGTTTTGGATGATATGTATTGACTTTTTAACTCAGGTATGATATAAGTTATATTAGCTTTCACACAACCGTGTGAAAGAGCACTTCACAGCAAGGGAGAATATGATGTGTCTTGTCTGGGCAATTCTCACGACCCTAGCCGGTCTGGCGATTTCTATCTCTGTCGTCTATCTGATGACATCCCAACAAGCAGAAAAGATCGAAAACATGGACGATGAGAAGGAGAAGCGCTCAGCTAATCTCCAGCTCAAGGTCGTGAGGGTGTTTTATACCCTTCTGTTCATGTTTATCATGTGGGCGGTAGCCAACATGCTGTCATATGCGGATCAGACTAGTCACTACAAAGAGGAAAGGGTAGGAGCGACGCTGTCCGATCTTGTCTCTAGCTTTGGACTAGAGTCCGGCAGAGAGTATCCGATCATCATAGGGGATAAGACCACTGTCAGCAGTGGTCAGGTCTCCTACGACGGGGGTGCTTTCTATGTCAAAGGAGAAGGAGAATGGGCGTCAAGCACGTCCATTCTCGTTAGTTTCGAGGGCAACAATGGGGCGTACGTCCTAGAGATCCCGATCTCTAGGGTCACCTTCGATGTTCGCCAGAACATTGAAGAGGCGTCTATGTCCGTATATGTGCCAGGAACTGAGCAGCCTAAGGAGGTAGCCTATTGGCAACACTCCTACACATGCAACAACAGCACCTGGTCTTATGGCTGGGTGCGGGCGAATTGCACAGCCTTACCTAGCCGTCTCATCGTCTCAGATGACGTGTCAAGACAAGGGCTTTCTCCTGTAATAGCTGACGCCTTTAAGGAGTCAGCTGGGGCGAAATCACCCTTTCACCGAGCATGTATAACAACATTCTTGGTGTTAAGTAAGGCTGAGTAGTCCTGTGGAGTAACACTCCACTCTTGTCACGTGTTGAGTAAAAACTCCACGGACGGGGGTGGAGTTTTTACTTTAAATTGATTTTTTATAGGGAAAAAATTATATAATATAAACAATTAAAGGAGGTTTTATGCCAGTATATAACAAACTTGTCCGTGATAAAATTTTGGAAATCATTAAGACCAATGGGCAAAAGCCAACTCACAAAATACTTACAGCAGACGAATATGCCGTGGAGCTTACAAAAAAGCTAGTCGAAGAAGTTGAGGAATATAAAAAAGATAAAAATACTGATGAGCTTGCCGATATCATGGAAGTAGTCTATGCTCTCGCAAGCCTGCATAGTTGTACCGCGGAAGAATTAGAAAAAATTCGCGCAGAAAAAGCAGAAAAACGCGGCGGCTTTGAAAAGAAAATATTCCTAGTGGAGGTGATGGATTAGGGTAAGTATGTGCGACAAGTTATGTCTATTCTGTGCAAGGAACTCATCTCTGGCAATGAGTACCCTGTTTTTTGTATAAATAAGTGGCGATTTTACTTTTACGTAATCTGTGCTAAAATAGACATAGAGTTTCCTCTTTTCGGAGTGCGCGGTGTTTTGAATGTGTACAGACTGCAATCTCGGCGGAAAAGGTATAGACACGGAGAGGAGTTGCTGAATCCAAACCGTAAGGCAAATTGCCATAATTAGTTAATCAACCAAGGAGAAATTGGATGCCAACAATCAACCAATTGGTGCGCAAACCGCGCCAAACGGCTAAGAAAAAGTCCAAGTCACCAGCACTAGGTCGTATTCATAACGCCCTAAAAACACGTTATTACGATCAGAATGCACCGCTTAAGCGTGGTGTTTGTGTGCGTGTGACGACTAAGACGCCAAAGAAACCAAACTCAGCTTTGCGTAAAGTTGCTCGTGTTAAATTGAACAACGGCTATGAAGTTTGGGCGTACATCGGTGGTGAAGGTCACAACTTGCAGGAGCACGCCGTGGTCTTGATCCGCGGTGGTCGTGTGCCTGACCTTCCTGGTGTGCGTTATCACATCGTACGTGGTGCGCTTGACCTTCAAGGCGTCAACAACCGTAAGAAGGGCCGCTCTAAGTACGGTACAAAGAAAGGGGATAAATAATCATGCCTCGTAAAGTTACCAAGAAGTTGCAGCGTGAACTTAAACCTGATCGCCGATACCAAAGCGTACTAGTCCAGCGTTTGATCAACAAGTCAATGCTAGACGGTAAGAAATTGGCGGCTGAGCGTGCTGTTTACGCAGCCCTAGAAACTGCCGCTAAGAAATTGGATTCTGAAGATCCATTGGCAGTGTTTGAAAAAGCATTGAAGAACGTTAGCCCAAGCTTCGAGGTTAAATCTCGCCGCGTTGGTGGTGCTAACTATCAGATTCCATTCCCAGTTCAGGGACATCGACAATTGCACTATGCGTTTAGTTGGCTAGTTCAAGCAGCTCGCGCTCGTAGTGGAATGCCATATTCACAGCGTTTGGCATTGGAAATTGTTGACGCTTACAATGAAGCTGGTGCTGCCTTCAAGAAGAAGGAAGACACCCACAAGATGGCTGAAGCTAACCGCGCCTTTGCGCACTTTGCTCGCGGCTAATTATTGCCTAAAAGCAAAATCAGAAAATCGCTCTAAACAGGGCGATTTTTTGGTATAATAGAAAAAATTAGGAGGGAAGATGGCGAGTTTTTCGTTTGATATTGTGTCAGAAATTGACAAGGCTGAGATGAATAATGTTTTCATGCAGGCTGAAAAAGAAATTCAAGGGCGTTATGATTTTAAGGGGACTAGTGCGGCAATTGATTGGCTGGATGATAAAAAGGGTCTGAAAATTACCGGCGACAGCGATTGGCAAGTTGACGCCGTGCTGGACATTGTGCGTAAGAAATTGGCGGGGCGCGGTCAATCAAGCAAAGTTTTGGATTTATCAAAAGAGAAAGTTGTTTCAAATTTGAAGACGACTTGGGAAATTCCATTTAAGCAAGGTCTTGATCAGCAGACGGCGAAGCAGATTGCCGCTGATATTCGCGCTAATGCGCCGAAAGCTAAGCCGCAAATTCAGGGCGACCTCGTTCGTGTTACTTCTACATCGAAGGATGAGCTGCAAAAAGTTATTAGTTTATTGCGAGAAAGTGATTATGACACACCTTTGCAATTTGTAAATTATCGTTAGGATTGGAGCAGTATGAATCAGAAGTCAATGAAGAAATTAAAAATTGTAGCCATCGTTCTGGGTGTAGTTTTCTTGATCTCCGTTATAGTTGGGCTGATTGTCGTTAATAATAATCGCTCTTCTGGGGTCAGTAAAACCGCAAAAAAGAAGATCCAGAAGATTTTTGCCGAAGAAGATGCTAAGAATTTGCAAAAAGTCGTTTCCAAATATGGCTATTCAATTCGGTACGACAAGAGTATTTTTACTGGCGAAGGTCACGTCTTAAATAAAGATTCTAATGAGAAACAGTATAGCGCCACCACGTATGCTGATGATGAGCTGAAAGAAAGCCGCGCTTATGCGATTTTGCGATTGAATTTCCGAAAAGGCTCAGAAAAGCCGAAGGAGGAAGAAGAGAAGTTCTCGTTTAGGAAGATTATGCCAGACTTCTCAATCGTAACTTCGCGCAAAAAAGCTTATTTTGATCGCTCGACAATGCCCGAGGAATACAAGGACACGAAGAAATATTCAGATCTAGATTTAATGCTTCAGGGCGATATTAACAAGCAGAAGAAAGATAATCCGAACTTAAAATATCACACCAGCGACGCGACGATTTCTGGACGTAAGTTTAAGAAAATGGTCGTCGATTACGGAAGCACTATTGACGGCAAGTGGCAGAAAACTGGTGAAAAAATAACTTACTTGACAATTCAGAATGGTAGGCCGTACTGGATGACGATTTTTGCATTGAGTAAAAATTCGTACACGCAGCCGTATATTGACCAGCTGGAGGCGCTGGTTGCTAAGGTAACTTTCCAGAATCCAGACAGCAGCTACTTGGTTAGGGCTGATGGCAATAATGAGGCGCAAGTGGCTTCTGCTACGATAGCTAAGACCGAAACTAAGGCGGAAAATTTCTCAGAAGATAAGGACACTACGAATACTTTGGATGAACTAGATGAAGATTCCGTTATTAAAGTGGTGGCAAGGAATCAAATTGCTACAGTCCGCGTGGGAACATATCGTTGTGCTGATATGATTTATACGGCGCAGAATGGCGCGAGTATGCAGCTGAATGGTTTGTGTACGGGTGGAATTGGTAGTGGATCGATTGTTTCTGACGATGGCTACATTGCTACAAACGGACATGTGACTGAGGTTTCGAACCAAAGTATGATCATGGGCCTCAATACTCAAGAGAACATGAATAAATATATAAAGTTTGTGGTAGATGCGGGCTATGTGACTCGGGAGACGCTTCGGGATTTGGCAAATAAGGCTGATGGCGGCGATCAGAGTGCGCAAGCGGCAATTCTCGGTCTTATCAACCAAGTTCCTGCCGATAATATACGTTCGCAAAACGATCGATACGATTACGTCATTCAGACCTCAAGCGAACCTATTGCTCGCGAAGATGACGGTTCGGGCAATCTTAAGTGGAAAAAGACGAAGACTAACATTCCAGCTAAGAAAATTGACGCGGAAGTTGATTTGAAGGGTCATGGCATGGATCTGAATAGCGACAAAAGTGATGTGGCGATTCTGAAGGTCGAAGGGCGATTTCCAGCGGTGGAATTGGGCGATAGTTCTAGGATTTCTAGAGGTGATCGGGTGACGGCGATTGGCTATCCAGCGATTGTCGACGACGGTGTAAATACGAAGAAGAGTAAGACTGTGCCAACCGTTACTCAGGGGAATGTTTCTGGTTCGGGCAGTGACGCGGGTGGCCATAAGTTGTTTTCAATGAGTGCGCAAATTGCGGCAGGCAACAGTGGCGGTCCAGCGTTTGATGACGATGGTAAGCAGATTGGACTAAACACCTACGGCGGTTCATCCTGTGCGGATAGGAGCGAGCGCAACAATTCTTGCTTCGGAGAGGGGATATTTCGTGATATCGCCGATCTGAAGACTATGGCGAAGAAAAATAATGTTGCGTTATCGGCGGACGGCGAATTGACTAAGCTCTGGAAAGATGGCTTGGAGAGTTTTTCTCAAGGTAAATATTCTCAGGCAAAAGCTAAATTTGAACAATTGGATAAAAAATACCCCGACAATTATTTGGTGGCGAAGATGATCGAAGTTTCATCCAATACTTCAGATGATTCTACGGAAAGCGAGGCATCTAGCGCAGAAGCTGGAGCGAGCGAATCAGAAAATAACACTACAGTTATAATCGTGGTTGTGGTGATTCTTTCAACGGGAGCATTATTCGTAACAGTGTCAATTATCGCAATTGCCGTTTCTGTCAGCAATCGCCGCAAAATGAATGCTTATCCATATCCTGTCGCTGGACAATTCCCGCAACAACCTCAATATCCACAGCAGTCATATCAGCAGCCAATTCCGCCGCAACAACAATATCCACAAAACTACTATCCGCAGCAACCTGGTCAATATCCGCCAACATACGCGCAGCCGCCTATGCAACAGCCTCCAGCCAACTATCCGCCTGCGACGCCAGCTCAGAACGACAACGGATCTAAAAATCCTCCGGCTCAGAGCTAGTCAAAAACATAGATAACTGATATAATAAAACGCAAGAGTAGTTTTTTGGTGCCAAAAAATTGACCAAAAATCTCGGCAAATTAACGTAATATAAAGGAAAATTTATGGCAGAGACGCATGTTCCGCTAAAGAATTTTAGAAATATTGGTATTATTGCCCATATTGACGCCGGTAAAACGACGACAACTGAGGGTATTTGTACCGCACTGGCTTGACGCATAAGATCGGTGTGGTTCGTGGTGAAGGTGACGGTGCTACCACCGACTGGATGGCACAGGAGAAAGAGCGTGGTATTACTATTACGTCAGCTGCTGTGACTTGTTTCTGGAAAGATCACAAGATTAACATTATCGACACCCCAGGGCACATTGACTTTACCGCTGAGGTTGAGCGTAGTTTGCGCGTGCTTGACGGTGCAGTTACGGTCTTTGACGGTAAGATGGGTGTTGAAGCTCAGTCTGAAACTGTTTGGCGCCAGGCCAATAAGTACGGCGTGCCGCGTATTTGTTTCGTTAACAAGATCAACCAGACCGGTGGCGACTTCTACAAGTCTCTAGAGTCAATTCACAACCGTTTGAGTAAGCAAGCTTTCCCAGTTCACTTGCCAATTGGTTTTGAGAAGACTATCCACGGTGTTGTTGACTTGATTGACATGAAAGCTTACACCTACGACGACTATACAGATCACGAGCTTAAAGTTGGTGAGATTCCAGCTGATATGCTTGAAAAAGCTAAGAATGCACGTTCTCTGTTGGTTGAAAACGCCGTTGAGGCTGACGACGAACTTACTATGAAGTTCTTGGAGCAGGGCGAAGAAGCTATTACCGTTGACGAGCTGAAGATGGCTCTACGTAAGCGCGTTTTGGCTGGTGACTTTTACCTAGTTACTGGTGGTGACGGTCGCGGCGTGATCGTTGAGAAGTTGCTTGACTTGATGGTTGACTTTTTGCCAAGCCCTCTAGACGTTGATGAAATTTGGGGTAAGAATCCAAAGACTGGTGACGAAGTTAGTCGTAAGCCATCAGATAAAGAGCCTTTGTCTGCTTTGGCGTTTAAGATTGCTGCCGACCCATTTGTTGGTAAATTAATCTTCGTTCGTGTCTATTCTGGTGTTTTGAACTCAGGAAGCTACGTACTTAACACGACAACTGGTGAGAAAGAGCGAATTGGACGAATCGTTCGTATGTTTGCTGACAAGCGTGAAGAAATTAGCAAGGTTGAAGCTGGCGACATCGCCGCTGTGGTTGGTCTGAAATCTACCGCGACTGGTAACACGTTAGCAGACGTAGCTCATCCGATTGCTCTTGAGTCAATTGAATTTCCAGAGCCACCAGTATCGATTGCGGTCGAGCCAAAATCAAGGCTGACCAAGAGAAGATGGCGTTGGCATTGCAGCGCTTGGCTGAAGAAGATCCAACCTTCCGAATTCACACCGACGAGGAAACAGGCCAGACAATTATGTCAGGAATGGGTGAATTGCACCTAGACATTCTTATCGACCGTATGAAGCGCGAATTTAAGGTTGAAGCTAATATTGGTGAACCTCAGGTTGCCTTCCGCGAAAGCATCAAGGGTCGCTCTGAAGTTCAAGGTAAGCACGCTAAGCAGTCTGGTGGTCGCGGTCAATATGGTGACGTTTGGGTTCGCTTTGAGCCAAATGAGACTGGTAAAGGCTTTGAATTCGTTGATGAAATTAAGGGTGGTGTGGTTCCTCAGGAATATCGCCCAGCCGTAATGAAGGGTATTCGCGAAACATTGGAAGGCGGTGTTATTGCCGGTTATCCAGTTGTTGACGTTAAAGCTACACTTTACGATGGTTCATACCACGATGTCGACTCCTCAGAATTGGCGTTCTCATTGGCAGGTTCGATAGCTGCTCGTGAAGGTATTAAACAAGCTAACCCAATCTTGCTCGAGCCAGTTATGAAGGTTGAAGTTACTACACCAGAAGACTTCATGGGTGACATCATCGGCGACCTTAACTCACGTCGCGGACGTATCGACGCTATGGAAGACTTGATGGGTGGCGCTAAGTTGATTAAGGCGTTTGTACCATTGGCAAATATGTTTGGTTACACATCAGACATTCGCTCAATGTCTCAGGGTCGCGCCGCTTCAACGATGGAATTAGCTCAATATGAGGAAGTTCCACCAAACGTTGCGCAAGAGATTATTGAAAAGCGAAATAAATAATCTCTACCTCATAAAAAATCCTCGGAGCGAATCCGGGGATTTTTATTTGGCTAATTTTCAGGTTTATAAGTTTGGGATTGTTAGGTTTCGTTTGGCGAGCTCTTCTTTGATTCGTTTGGTCAATTTGCGCGCTTTTGTCGCCTGAATGCTATCTGTACCATATCTGTTTTCGATATCTTCCAGTCGTTGGTTTGCAGTTATCGGTTTGCCGTCTGGACTAGTTGTCATGTCCGCCAAGTTTAAGATCAGCAATTCGTCTGTCCAATCGTCCACGTCTGGATCTCCGTGATCAAACACAGCCTCAGCCCAATCAAAGCCAGATAATTTTAGAATTCTTCCGCCTTCATGCTCGTGATCTGTCTGATTTTCAACAAAAGCGTAGGCAAAGTCATGTGCCAGCCCCATTAAAAAAATAAGCTGCGCGCCACGTCCTCTTCCATATTGAAGACTTCGCGAGCCAGATTGTAAGATTTGTACGCCACTCCGCGCATATGAAATAATCGCGAGTCTGACAATCCAATGAATTTTTGGGCTATTTTTTTCATGATACTTGTGTGTTGCGGCGGAATAAATTGATGAATTGTCGGCGAATTGGGCGGCCTACAACGTTACCGAATGACGCGCCAATTGCCACCGCCACGCCGATGAGGATTGCTCGCGCTAAGATAGCCAAGGCTGGTAGAAAGTTTGCGCTGTTTGGTGGATATAGGGACGACACCCATTAATCCGTTGTAAAGTGACAATCCTGGGACTAATGGCACGATTCCTGCCGCGATAATAGCCAGGGAAGGGAATTTCCATAATCTGGATGTCAGTACGGCGAACAATCCAATAACTGCCGCCGCGATGCCGCTCGCTGTTACGATATCAAAACCAAAACTCATGGCTAATCTTGAAATCCACCAGCCGAAAATTGCGATTAATCCAGAGATAACCATCCCCAAAAATCGAGAATGATTCCTCAGAACGAACGCCGCCGCGATAATTCCAGCACCTAAATATTGAGTATGTCCGTCCGCCAATGTCAATCGATCTGGTGTTGCTGGAAAAGTAATACCGAATTTTGTCGCAATGTATAATCCGACCATCACGCCAGCAATTACGCCGCCCGTCGCCATTACGACTTTTAACAATCTGGCGTTGGCGGTCATGTAATATTCGTCGATTGCGTCCTGGAATGCGCCGACAAACATTAGTCCCGCGACTAATAAAACGATGCCGCTGATAACCAACAATGTTGCGTTGACGCTCAGCCCCAGATAATTGCTACACCAAGCTGCGCCCGCCGCCACCAATGTTACGAAAATCGCCACGAGGGCTTGCGAATAAAACAACGGCGCGCCAATACGCCCCAGCCACCTCAGTAATCCAGTTGCTAGGAATCCGAGCAGAAACGCGATTGACGCCATGAGCAAACTGCCGCCGTACAGAATGACGGAACCCGCGCTCACTAATCCGCCCGCCGCGTAAACGACTAGTCGGGAATGTTCGGTGGGTTTTTTGAGTATTTGTTGCAATCGCTCTTCGGCTTCTTCCAGGGAAAGTTGCTTGCGACGAATGTCGAGGGCTAATAATTGCAATGCTTGAATCAATTGATAATTAGGGTCATCAGGAACGATAACTCGCGCCATTGTCAAAGGCTCATGGCTAACTCCGCGGTCTTGAGAAATTGTAACCAAAGTGTAACTCACGTCCACGTGAACGGGTCTGCGGCAATATGTCCGCGTAATTCCTTGCGCCATACGAACCACATCGCGCGCCACTACGCCCATGCTCAGGAGTTGCTCGGCAATCGTCATAGCCAGGCGCAAAGCTCGCATATTCGGCGTCAAACTTTCGTCAATTTTCTCCAGATGATGCTCTGGCTCAAAGCTGTAAAGGTTAGCGACTCGGGCTAATGATTGCTCAATGAATTTTGGTACTTTTTTCTTCACAATATCTAGTGTAACAAATTTATGCCAATAGAAATAGCCCGCCAAGAGAGCTCAAGCTCAAGGCTTAAGCCTTAAGCGAACTATTTCTCTTGACGGGCGTTAGCCCTTGTCGCTATCACCGTCATCATCGTCGCACTTGGGCGACGACGGCTTAATTAAGGTGATGAGCAACAGTGGTACACATGTCACTGCCATGAATGGCAGTGTGCTATTCCATCTACCCGGATCGGGTAGTGTGGATAGAGTGTTCCACCAATAGATTGCGACGTTAATATCCTTAATTAACATCCAAATCTCTGCCCCAAAAAAACGGCTGTCACTATTATCGCAGCAACTGGCAGTGGCTCAATCCTGCCGTCGTCTTTGTAGGTGAGCCCAGGCGACGGCAATAGCCGCAATGTATGCGGCTACGAACAGGACATCCATGGCAAGGGCCCCCTTGATGGTGTCGTCTAGCGTGAACGTAAAGAACACGCAGCCGATAAGGACGAGAATCGTGGCCTTTAGACCGGTAGTAACGGCGTTCATGACTTCCTTTCGCAAAGAGCTATCTTTGTTGACGGGATTGTCAACAAAGACTGTATTCATTTTACAACATCTACATCAAAAAAAGTCAATAGGATATACAAATAATTTCACGATCAATAGAAATAGCCCGCCAAGGCTCAAGCCGAGGTCTAAGCCTCAGCGAGCTATTTCTTGACGGGCGTTAGCCCTTGTTGTCGTCGTCGCTGTTGTCACGCGTGGGCGACCGTCGTGGTACGCTAACCGAAAGAAGAATGGAGACAATGTTCGCAATTGAGACATACTGTCCCACGTCTCCCATCTTCTGTGCGTTTTCGATGGTCGCACTAAGCGGGCATGTTCTACGACTCCAATGTCTTGGAGTACACTAACTGCCGTAAACGCCGATATAATGGACAACCAGACTGCAGGAAAAGCCCACAGCCAACCCTCACTCCAATATATCCATCAGTCTCACTGAAGATACCTAAATGTTAGGGTGAGCAGGGACTCTCCTCTCGACTGTACAAGGACTACCGCCGTAAACGCCGATATAATGGACAACCAGACTGAGGAAAACCACAGCCAACCCTCACTCCAATATTCCATCAGTCTCATGAAATACCTAAATGTTAGGTGTAGAGCCAGGAACAATGCTATGGCTGTGCAGAGCACAGCCAAGGAAGTGGTGAGGTATGTGCTCCCCATAAGGAGCAGGACTAGACCGGCTAGTGCCAGGGATGCGGTAGCAATCTTGAGTTTCAGCATGATATACTCCTCTGCTTTTTTGAATCATGCAAGGACTACTTTCGTTGACGGGATTGTCAACGAAAGTCTGTATTAATTTATGCCACACTTGTGCAAAAAGTCAACACTAGTCAACTTTCTCTAAAATAATGCCCGTTCTGGCTGGTAAGTAAACTTTAAGGTTGTGATTGTTATCAGCTGGGGAAGTGAAAAAACGGGAATTATGGTCTATTCGCTCCTGCCCGCCGAAGTCCTTATCGTCGCTACTTAACGCCAATTTATAAGAGCCAGCTTCTGTGGGTACTGCGTAACCTGAGTGGGATTTGTCGGGCGAAAAATTGATAACAAATAAAAAGTCGCCGTGCATAAAACTTGCCGTGTGATCAGATTGGCGAACCGTCAAATGGTGAACATTAGGATTATCAATTTGCCTAATAATCTTCATCAGCGCCGCGTCAAAATCGCCCAACCATTGATATTTTAAGAAGCCATTGTCGCGTAAATTCCATTGCCGACGAGCGTGCTTAAACGACCAATTATTGCCCTCGCGCGGAAAATCAATCCATTCCGGATGCCCGAATTCATTGCCCATAAAATTCAAATAACCGCCACCATGCAGCCCAGCTGTCATTAGACGAATCAGTTTATGCAGGGCTATTCCGCGTTCGGTCTTAAGATCTGGATCAATTTTATCCATATGCCAATACATATTTTTATCAATAAGTCGGAAAATCAGCGTTTTATCACCGACGAGCGCTTGATCGTGGCTTTCGGCGTAATTGATGACTTTTTCCTCTGGCCGATGCGAACTCAAAGTGTAAGCCAATTGTCCCAAATCCCAATCTTCATCATTTTTCTCTTTCAGGGTTTTTATCCATAAATCTGGCGCGCCCATTTGCAGGCGATAATCAAAGCCCAGCCCGTCGTCTTTTGTCGATGCGCCCAGTCCAGGAAAACCGCTCATTTCCTCTGCAATTGTCGTGGCGTCGGGGCGAACGGCGTGAATGGTTTCATTTGCCAATCTTAAATAAGCGAGCGCATCTTTGTCGACATTATCGCGGAAATAATCGTCATAACTAGTGAAGCTTCTTCCGAGTCCGTGATCGTGGTAAATCATACTAGTTACGCCATCAAACCTAAATCCGTCAATGTGATATTCGTCCAGCCACCAGCGACAATTGCTTGCCAGAAAATGCAAAACTTCTGGCTTGCCGTAATCGAATAATCGCGAATCCCATTCTGGGTGATTTGTTGGCTTGAAATATTGTGTCGGATCGCCGGCAAAATTGCCCAGACCTTCGACTTCGTTTTTGGCGGCGTGAGCGTGAACGAGGTCAATGATGACGCGCAGCCCCATTCCGTGCGCCGTGTCGACCAATTTCTTAAAATCGTCGGGCGTGCCAAATCTTGACGAAACCGCGAAAAAATTGCTGACGTGATAACCGAAACTGCCGTAATATGGGTGCTCGGCGATTGCCATAAGTTGAATGGTGTTGTATCCAGATTCCTTAATTCGCGGCAAAACCTCCGCGGTGAATTCGCTGAAACTGGCAACTTTCTTCCTGGCTACTCATGCCAACGTGCGCTTCGTAAATTAAAGGAACTTTTGGCTTGGGCGGGGTTTTGTATTGCCAATCATAAGGAGTTTTTGGCGACCACACGACCGCGGAAAAATCGACAGAATTTTCGTCCTGAACGACGTAATTTGCGTATGAAGGTAGTCGCCAGCCGTCGCCGTCAGACCAATGGACGCGCAATTTGTATTTTTGTCCGTGACGAAGCGAATTTTCAGGAAGATTTATACTCCATTTGCCGTTTTTATCGCGATTTAAGGCGAATTCTTCGCGCTCTTTCCAATCTGAAAAATCGCCAACTAAAAATATCTGAGTCGCATTCGGCGCCCATTCGCGAAATATCCAGCCCACATCTGTTTTATGGAGTCCGAAATGCAAAAAACCCATCGCGAATTCGGCTGGCGTTTTGTCGCCTAAAACCATTTTCAGTTTCGAAGAAATATACTTCTCGCGCGCCTGAATTGTGGATTTGTGCGGGGCTAGCCACTGATCCAAATCAACGAGGGTTTTACTGCTCATGTTTCTAGTATACAGCATACGGAAGGGGCTATACTTGTAAATATCGATTAAAGTTGTATAATATATAGCAATATGGAACGCTCAAAGCCTGATATGGAGTCTAATTCTCCTAAGCTATTCTCTGACGAAGACTGGAGGCGAATTGCTGGCGCGAATTTATTGCTCGACGGGGAAGGGGAAAACGACGAGATTGCAATTGCTGAGATAGAACAAGCTACGCACGCTGGCGATATTGAGGGCGAGAAGGTTAGAGTTGTTGGATATAGTCAATCCGAAGAGGACAGTTCGTATCGTCTGCAGTCAGTTGAGGGTGTGGCGGATTTGATATCTCCCATGGAAATTGATCCTGAGATTTCAGCGCCGTTTGCGACTTACACTAAAGAGATGGCTACTTTGTGTGTGCGAACTTCGCAGAATGACTATTATTTTCCGCTTGACAAGCAGGCGATTGTATCAATAGAGTTGCTGCCAGATGATAGCGGCGTTCCTCGATGTGTGCGTAAATTGCGCCACTATGCTGACAAAATTAAAGAAGTTGCTGGTGTCGGCGACATTTAAGATGCGGAGTCGAGGCAGCTTTTGATAGATGAGATAAATGATGTCTTGAATGAGATTCCGTATGATGGCGGAATTCAAGTGAAATGTCAGGCGTATAAGGTTAAAATTGACGGCAGAGAAAATAATATAGAAGATGCTAATCCTGCGGTTTTATCTGGATGGCTACCGAGTTTTACGTGGCGCGACGATCGCCCTGTGCTGGAAATGTTTGATATTAAAAATCGATTTACGACTTTTTGTGTAGACATGAAAGACGTGCTTGATATGGTGTCAATTGACAAAGAGGAGATCGGAGCCCCTATTGATTTATTTGAAACGGTTTTTAATGACGATTTTCAAGAGACTGCTTGGCAACTAGCGACGGATCTTTCTTATGTTGACAAGTCGGAGTTTGATGAAGTATCAAGAGAATATACCCAAATATTAAATGATCATTTGTCTGAGTTTCCCGAGATTGTCGATGTTAGTTTGACTGGTTTTGCATTGGCTCCTGATGCTACGAAAAATAATGAATTACAGTATGAATTTATGGACATTTCTGGGGCGTGTATTGATGGGATGTGTTTTGTTAGTTACCATGATAAATTTTACGCGGCGATTGAAGTGACGATAGATGATAAATCTGGAGGCTTTCCGAAGAAGATTTACGTGATGCCCGACAGAGATAAGATTATTCGCTTGGAAGGATTTGATAGTGAAGCTGAAGAGCTTAAAATGGCGGTAAATGAACTTCATAAAATTGCAAATTTTGCAAGTGACGTAGTTAATGATGAGTGTTTCTATAAATTGCCTCTTGATGAGCAGCTTGATGTATTGAGCCAGTATGAATGTGCCGCTCGCGATGCAATCCAGAATATTAGCAGGGTGCGGGAGTTTAAGGGTGAATGTGTAGTTTCGGCGTACCGATGTTTGCCTGGTGACTTGCTGAATGCTGTTTCGTGGAATGATGTTCCGTTAGAAGAAGTGAATAGTCATGAATATGTTGAAAAATTTGCGCTGCGTGCGGATAATTTGGCGATCTGGAATCCAGAAATTAACGATAGGCCAGATATTGACGGACGAATATTAAGCGCGTCGGAATTGTCACTTAGTCGCGGCGAGCCTGTGCTAATAGTTAATAATGCGGAAGAGAATAAATATTACTTGGTGCGATGTAGCAATGTGATTAGCTTGTCACGAAACGATCCGTCGACCATTTCGTGATATAATCAAACAGATTATGCAGAAAAAACCTTTTTCTTTTGAAATAACTTCACGATTTAACGACACGTTGGCGCGAACGGGAATTATTCACACGCCACATGGCGATATTAAAACGCCGGCATTTATTGTGGTTGGAACTAAGGCTAATGTTAAGGCGATGATTCCTGAGATGGTGAAGGATGTTGGCGCGCAGGCGGTGCTGGCGAACGCTTATCATTTATATCTGCAGCCGGGGCATGAATTGATTGAAAAGGCTGGATATCTTGGCAAATTTATGCACTGGGATGGTCCGACTTTTACGGATAGCGGTGGGTTTCAGGTTTTGAGTTTGGGTTCTGGCTTTAAGAAGGTTTTGGCAATGAGTACTGACGTCGATGAAGAAATTGCGATTGCTAAAAAATCGTCGCGTCATGCTTGGGTGGACGAAAACGGCGTGATGTTCAAGTCGCATCTGGATGGCTCTTATCATAAATTTACGCCAGAATTGTCTATGCAAATTCAGGCTGGAATTGGCGCTGACATTACTTTTGCGTTTGACGAATTGACCTCTTTGATTGATCCATATGAATATCAAGTTGAGGCGCTGGCCAGGACGCATGCTTGGGCGGAGCGAAGTTTGGCGGAAGTCAAGCGCTTAAGGGCGGCTCGTCCAGATAAGCCGTATCAAGCTTTATTTGGTGTTTTGCAAGGCGCGAATTACGAGGATTTGCGAAAGCAGACTGCTGAGTTTTTGGGTGCGATGGATTTTGATGGCTATGGAATCGGTGGCGCGTTGGAAAAGGAAACTATGGCGCAGACGATTCAGTGGGTCAATCGAATTCTGCCTGAGAATAAACCGCGTCATTTACTGGGAATTTCCGAGCCTGATGATATTTTTGCAGCAATTGAGCAGGGAATTGACATCTTTGACTGTGTGAGTCCAACGCGTGTAGCCAGGAATGGCGCCGCGTATACGCCGTTTGGTCGAGTCAATGTGCGCGGTCGAAAATACCGCGAGATGTTTGCACCGATTATGGACGATTGCGATTGCTATACCTGCAAGAATTACACGGCAGCTTATCTCTGTCATCTTTTGCACGCCCGCGAGTCGTTGGCTGGAACGTTGTTGTCAATTCATAACGAGCGATTTATCGTTAAGTTGGTTGATGATATTCGTGCCAGCTTGGAGGACGGGACTTTTTACGAGTTTCGCGATTCGTTCTTGGCGAAGTATTATCGTAAGAAATAGGCTATTTACAACTGATTGGAAAATCGTTATAATTAAACTCATACGCCGTGAGGTCTTTTTTATGGACTGTACCCGCGTGAAATAATAATTAAATTAAGGAGAACTTCTACAAATGGCAGATGCATTTGACCGAAGCAAACCGCACGTTAACGTTGGTACAATGGGCCACGTTGACCACGGTAAGACTACGCTGACTGCTGCGATTACTGCAGTGTTGGCAAAGCGCCTACCAAGCGCAGTTAACAAACCTGTTGCGTACGACCAGATCGACAACGCACCAGAAGAGAAGCAACGTGGTATTACTATCGCGTCTTCACACCAAGAGTATGAATCAAAGAATCGTCACTATGCACACGTTGACATGCCAGGACATGCTGACTACGTCAAGAACATGATCACCGGTGCTGCTCAGGTTGACGGTGCGGTATTGGTTATCGCTGCAACTGACGGCCCAATGCCTCAGACTCGTGAGCACGTTTTGCTTGCAAAGCAGGTTGGTGTGCCAAAGATCGTTGTCTTCTTGAACAAGATGGATATGGCTGACGAAGAAATGGTTGAGCTGATCGAAGAAGAAGTTCGCGAACTTCTTGAAAAGAACGGCTTCGACAAAGACGCTCCAATCATCAAGGGCTCTGCTCTTAAAGCTCTTGAAGGTGACGAGAAATACGAAGACGCTATTATGGAATTGGTTGACGCAATGGACAGCTACATTCCAGAGCCAGCACGTGACATGGACAAACCATTCATTATGCCAATTGAGGACGTCTTCTCAATTAAGGGTCGTGGTACAGTAGCAACTGGTCGTATCGAGCAGGGTGTTGTTAAATTGAACGACGAAGTTGAAATCGTTGGTTTGAAACCAACTCAGAAGTCAGTTGTAACTGGTATTGAGGCCTTCAAGAAATCTCTTGACCAAGGTCAAGCAGGTGACAACGCAGGTGTCTTGCTACGCGGTATCGAGCGCAGCGACATTGAGCGCGGTCAAGTTTTGGCAAAGCCAGGCACAATTACTCCACATACTGAGTTTGAAGCTGAAGTTTACATCTTGAAGAAGGAAGAAGGCGGTCGCCACACTCCATTCTCAAAGGGCTACAAGCCACAGTTCTACTTCCGCACAACTGACGTTACTGGTGAAGTTGAATTGCCAGCTGACAAAGAAATGGTCATGCCAGGCGACACTGTAACCTTCAAGGTTAAGTTGCTTGCACCAATCGCTATGGAGCAAGGTTTGAACTTTGCTATCCGCGAAGGTGGCCGTACAGTTGGTGCTGGTGTTGTTACAAAGATTAACAAATAATCTTGATAACACAAGCCTAATTAAATCCCCCGAACTTTCGGGGGATTTTTGATTGCTACAAGAAGGGGTTAATTGACAAAGCGGTAATGTTTATGGCAGAATAAATACATCTAATATAAAACAGAAAAAGGAGATTTTGGTGAATAAACAGAAATTGCTAATTGTTGGCGGAGGCGGAATGGTCGGCGCGACGGCGGCTTATGCGTGTGCGTTGCGTAGTGTCATCGAAGAGATTGTGTTGATTGACCGTAATGAGGATTTGGCTTGGGGGCAAGCGGCTGACATTAATGACGCGATGGGAATTGACAGAAACGTCGTGGTTCATACGGGAAATTATTCTGATATCAATGACGATGACATCGTTGTGATCACCGCGGGTGCGCCGCAACTTCCTGGGCAAACTCGGTTGGAGTTGATTGACGTTAATGCAAAAATTATGCGTGATATTGTGAAATATTATGGCGAATGGAGCGAAGCCGTATTTGGTGATTGTCAGTAATCCGGTTGATGTTCTGACTTACGTGGCGCTTAAGGAATCTGGCTTGCCGAAAAATCGCGTATTCGGGACGGGCACGACGCTTGATACTTCGCGAATGAAGTCGTATTTGGCGGACGCGTTCAATGTCGACAGCAAAGCGGTTGACGCTTATATTCTGGGCGAGCACGGCGATTCGTCATTTTCGACAATTGAAACGGCGCAAATTGGTGAAGTGCCGATTAGAGAATATCCTGGGTTTACAGAGGAAATGATTGACGGAATTGAGCAGAAGGTTCGCGACCGAGCTTATCGGGTGATTGAAACGAAGAAATCGACATATTTTGCAATTGGGTTTGTCGTGTCTAAGATTGTTTCGGCGCTCCGAAAATCGACGCACACGGTTTATCCCGTTTGCTCTTTGGCTGAAGGCGAATATGGCTTGAATAATGTTGTACTTGGATTGCCATCAACAATCAGTAGCGACGGCGTGAAGATTTTGGCAGGCTATCCGCTTACCGAGCGAGAAAAAGAATCACTGAATAAATCCGCTGGAATTATTGCGGAAATGATTTCTCATCTTGATAAAGCGGAAAATTGCTGATATAATCGCATAGTTAATAATAATTTATCTCGAGAACTCGATTGACTATAAATAGAGCAATTAGAGGTTACGAGATTGCACATAAGAGGAGGAGCTATGGCTCAAGATACAGGAATTAAAATCCGTATTCGTCTGAAGGCTTATGACCACAAAGTCATCGACCAATCAGCAAAACAAATTATCGACACCGCAATTCGCACAGGTGCTACCGTGGCTGGTCCAGTGCCTTTGCCAACTCGACGCAGCACTTACACTGTCGTAAAGAGTCCGCACGTTTACAAAACTGGTGGTGAGTCTTACGAGCGCCGCGTTCACAAGCGTCTGATTGACATTACAAACGCTACGCCAAAGACAATCGATAGCTTGCAGAACTTGAATTTGCCAGCTGGCGTTGACGCTGAAATTCGTATGTAATTTAACGATATATAAAATTTCCGCCTCTTGAATGGGGCGGATTTTTTATGCTATAATTCCATTAAGCTTATGACAAAACAAAAAACTCGTACTTATGCTCGCAATCGCTCGAAGTCTAGCGAGCTATTTAGTCGCAAAGGTCGCGAACGTATTTATGATAACGACGGCTCATTTTTCTTGAAATTGGTGGTTTTTGTGATATTAAGTGCGCTGTGGCTTCGTCTAAAAAATCCAATTGAAATTAGCGGTTTGGTCGTCCAGGCCATTCCTGTCGGGTTATTTATTGCGTTGCTGCTGGTATTAAAGATTGAGAAATATCAATTCAACCGGAAAATTTGGTATGTCACGATAATTTTCATGGCAATTTTGACTTCGTTTACGCCGGTTGGTGTGATGATTTAGCTTATGCTGTACTATTTTGATACTTTATGTTATATTAATCGTTAAAGGAGTGTGGTAATGAATCAGGATGCTTTATCTAAATTTATAAGTGATATTATAGACGCTAAGGGTTATAAAACTCTTGACAGTGACGTCAGGCGGCAATTAGAGCAAGATCTGAAGAATAGACTAATTGATCAGATTAATAGGGCTGTACTTGAGGCTTTGCCTGAAAATAAAATTGACGGTTTTAATGACTTATTGGATCGTGGCGCTAGCCAACAGGAAGTCCAGCAATATATAGCAACTAGCGGTGTTGATACGAAAAAGATAACGCTTGAGACGATGCTACGCTTTAGGTCGTTATATCTTGGAGATAAGTAAATAGTATGTCAACTACTAAAGAACCAATACCATCTACAGATTCGATGCTGGTCCGTGTAAATCAAGCAGCAAATACTAACGATAAGCCGTTAACTATTGCCGTTGTCGACCAGACACATGATGTTGAGGCGGCAGCTAAAGACTATGCAGAAGCTCGTCTAAGAGGAGAGTCTGAGGCTGCCAGGGGAAGCTGGCCGAATAAAGGGCTTTCTGCATAGGATATGGAGAGGTGAGAACGGCATTGCTACTAAGTACTTTTTCAATAAGTACGTTGAAGAAGCTAAGCAGCGTGCTGAAGAAGAAGGACTAACTGCCTTATACACGGACAGCGTTGAGCTGCGTAATGCTGCTATGGGGGCGACTATTGCACGCTTTACTTCCGAGTATGACGAATCTATACATGAGGTTGCTGGAGAGCGTCGACAAGAGTTGGCTGAGGACTCACCATTTGGCCTGGCGGTGAAGAAGCTGATTGAAAATTATGTCAAAGGTGACAGCAAAGACTGGAGTGAGGAGGCTTTTAGGGAAGCGCAGTCCAGGATAGTGCGTCAATTAGATCAGTATGGTGATGGTGACGATCTCATCGGCGAAGGCAAAGTCAGAATAGATAATATTTGGCAAATTGCCCAAGCGGTCAAAGAAAGCGTTAATCATGGCGAAAGTCTCGATAACGTATTGCAGGGCATGAAGATTTATACTGGCGAATCTCGTTCTGGGGTTCGTACCGAAGCTCATCAAAGTAAAATCGATAAAACTATTGAACGGCTACAAAAATCAAAAATAGGTTCGCTTGTTGGTCCTGAGACGATAAGCTTGGGTGCGGCGATTGCTACTGGTATATTCCGAGTTGGACGGGGATCACTAATGCGAGCTGCTGGCGTGACTGGCATACCTGGACTGCTCGGCGGCGTGTTTGCTGGTATGCGTGAAAATAAACGGCTTAAAGAAGAGCGTGCCATGCATGCGCGAGAAGTGGCTCAGGGTCAGGAGTTTGAAGACAAAGGCCGACGTGCAGAAATCGAAAAAACTCGCTATGAAACAGTTGCCGCAAAGGAACTGATTGGCTCGCTAGAAGAGTTTATTGATAAAGAAGACCTGTCTCCAGAGGAACTACAGCGGTGTTATGAGTCGATTGTTAATGCTGCATCCAGGATCCATGTCTCAGACGAATTACAGGCGGACTTTATTTCATATTCAAGTGTGACGGAAGTCGAGTCGGAGAGATTTGAATTAGATGTAGCAATAGCTAGAGCCAAAGTGAAGCTGGAGGGCAGATTAGGGGGATCTACCAGAGGCACTCGTTGCAGATTTGGGTATTGATAAAGACGGTACGGTAGATGATGCAATATATAAATCTACAGATGTACTTTATTCTCTGATGGATGATAGAAGCAAAAAAGACGAGGCCTTTAAGAAGCTAAAGAGGCGACGCGTAGCAATAGCAGCAGCAACGGGGGCTGTGACTGGCTTTACGATTGGACTAGCTTCACAAGAGGCTTTGGCGTTCTTTGATTCTGGGTACGATGGCCTGCTTGAAAATGTTCTTACAGGTGAAGGCGGAGGCGATAGACAAACTTTGCTAGCTGGTATATTTCATGGCGAGGGTTATGGCTATAACACTGAGACTATCGTGAGTGCTGGAGACTATACTTCATACGACGTAGGCGGTAGCCAAGGAAGTATCAATTTGCCAGATAATTATCAATTGACATATAACCCTGACGGAACGACAAATATCATCGATCCAAACGGTAATGTTTTTGCTGAGAATATTTCGTTTGAGGCTGACGGCTCTTTATCTCAAGCCTCGCAGGAGCTGCTACAAGAAAAGGGCGCTGTCGTAGAAGATTTCTGCAGTAGTAAATAGTCAAGAGTCTATTGTGCAAGATTTGAGCGTTGATGAATATTTAGAACACCATCAATCTAAACTGACGAAGATTACTCGAGATTTTTGGTATGACAATGATACCGCCAGTGTGTTTGATAATAATGAACTGGGACTCCAATGGGGAAGTCAAGTTGATGATGGTTCTATTCGGCTATCGATTTCTAACATGACGGATTATGGATCTTATCATGGGTTTGATAGCGTTTCATGGTCTGATGAAGCTCAGGGTGGCACACTGAAGTTTGCTGTATCCGCCTCAATAGATAGCCAAGACAGAGTATTTATGGTTGATATTGCGCCGGATGGAAGTATAGATATCCCATCCGATAGCCCAGCGGCAAATCTTTTTTCCGTTGACGAATACGGTCAAGTAGAGTTTAACGGTGCATACGGAGAAGTTGTCTCAATTCAAGATGTGGACACTGATGGAATAACTCATGTGACTCCACTGGCGACTATGGAGGGTAACAACTCTGTTTCAACCATCTCAACTACAGTCGAAGTCTTGACAGATAAGAATGTCCCCAAGTTCCAAATAACACCTCCGCCGATAGAGTCAGTAGCTAATGCTACTCCGACTGTAGAGGGCTTTGGTGGGCCGGCGGTGGTATTGAGGCGACCGCTGGAAAATATAGCAAGAAGGCGACCTGGTTATTATAATCAATACCGCAACGGATACACAGAACAGCGCGAATCTCAGCTTGAGGATATTTCTCCAAGGCTAAGAAGTGATAGAAATGCTAACTTAGAGCTAGGCGAGGAGACGACACGATACAAACAGTGGCTGGCAGGCACTAGAGGACCTGAATATGTTAGTCAAATTGAACAGGGAATTAACAATTCTAAGGAGTTGCAACAGGCTCCGGGAGATGTTGACTTTGTCGTGACAATACCCGTTGCTGCCGCTAGTGAGTCGGAGAATATTTATAACACCTTAGGACTTCTCGCTCGACAGGATAGTGATGATATCGAGAAATCTCTGATTCTATTAAACGTAAACTGGCTAGACGAGGCAAGATCTGATCCAGAAAAGGCCGCTAATATACTCAGGACTATGGCTGAAATTGATCGAGCGCGTAAAGATTTTCCTCATTTGAGAATTGCTACTATTGAGCGCGAATATAATCGAGAATCTGTAGAAAAGACTGGTGGAGTAATTGGTTATGTGGCACAAGACCTGCAAAGCACAGCATTATTATGGTTACAGCAACAAATTGAGAGCGGGAAAAGACCCCCTTCTCAAGACGCTATCATACAGCGATATGATGCGGACATGCGAGGAATGTCTAAACATGCCTGGCGAGACATTAGACGTGCTTTTTCTAAGTATCCGGAGACAGATATATTTAAGGGCGTAACAAGACTGGGCGTCGACCAGTATGAAAAATATCCAGGTTTTGGACTGGTGGCGGAAATGGAGGCGAACATGTCTGCGATTAGGACTATAGGAGGATTTGTAGGCACCGGTGGAGCGAATTTTGGCGCCAGGGCATCGACTGTTGCTGCTGTTAATGGAATTGGTGATGTGAGAGTGTATTCGGGATCTGGGTCTGATGATATGGAAGTTGGTGCAAGGATAAACACTGCTCGAGCAGGGCGTTTTACAGATAGTAGCAACGGGGGGCATTATAATTATAGTGGAAACGTCTCAGTAAATGTAAATAGGAGAGTTGGGCGGTTTGTTGGCGGCTCTACTGTGGATACTGATGCTGAGAGATTTATTAGTAGATATATGGATGGAAAATTCTGGCAGAGTGTTTGGTCTAACGAGAGCGGTCCTGGTGCGTTCTCTGATGGCGCAGGTGGATATTCTCCTCGTACATCGGGCAGTCATAATCGTCAAATAGATCAGATAAACTATCCGCTAAGATGATTAAGGTCTTAGAGTTGAATATGAGCGAAGAGTTGGCTATTGCAGGTCCAGAAGCTCGACACAGATTACTGTCGGTATTATTTAAGGATGCTCCTGGTGCCTATACACTAGAAGATACCGACGATGGCAAGGTTAAATTTAAATTTACAAAAGCCGGGCGTAAATATATCAAGAAGTACTTAAAATCTTTTGGAAGGAGAAAGCATGATCAATTGTATGGAAATCCATATAAGGATAGCCGCGGACATAGACATGGTAGTGGTGCTCTAATAGCAGCTTAAATTGGTTTTATTCGTTAAAGTTCATCGGTTAGAATAATAAAGGAGGGCAAATTTATGAACAGAGAAGAATTATTAGCATTAAGAGAGCAGGTTGTCGCTAGTGTGAAATCTCTAGCGATAGGAGCAAACGTTCCAGCCGAGGATAAGCTGCCTATAATACTAGAGCTAGCTCGCGGAGATGACTCGGGGTTACTGAAAGAAGCATTCAGGGTTGCGGGAGAGATTACAGAAGAGTCTGCTAAGTTGAACGCTATGCTTGATGTAATCGCAGTGATCGACAGTAATTTAGCTAGCGGTGAAGAAGATAATGTTGACGCTGAGTCAGAATCCCCTGACATGACTGCATAGGAAGTTGACTTTTATCATTATTTTATGCTAGAATAGTGAAGTAATTTCTATTACGCGTAATATCAACTGTTCTCCTTGGTGAATGAGCAGGTCTGGTTATGAGCGGATGTTTACATTTAACGTTCTCCCAGAACCCAGAAACCGCACGTCATCAGGAGTATTTAAGTGGGAGTGAGGAAAAGTGAAAACACTTCTCGGTACCAAACTTGGTATGACCCAGCTCTTGGCTGAAGACGGCAAAGCCATTCCGGTAACGCTGATCCAAGCCGGCCCTGTCACCGTTACTCAGGTGAAGACTGTCGAAACCGACGGTTACAATGCGGTACAGGTAGCTTTTGGAGAGGGTAAGAACCTGAGCAAGGCCGTGGCTGGACATGTTAAGCCAGCCCAAGTGACCCCGAAACATATTCGGGAATTCCGTGTCGACCAGATTCCAGAGGATCTGAAAGTTGGCAGTGAAATTAATGTTTCCGCGTTTGAAGTCGGCGATTTTGTCGATGCAACCGGAACCAGCAAAGGTAAAGGTTTCGCTGGAACCATTAAACGCCACAACTTTAAGCGTCATCGTAAAACGCACGGTGGTAAAGGTAATACTCGTAAGCCAGGTTCAATTGGCTCGATGTATCCACAAAAAGTTTTCAAGGGTAAGACGATGGCTGGCCACATGGGTCACGAGCGTGTTACTGTCAAGAACTTGGAAGTGGCATATGTTGATCCAGAGACCAATCTAATCGGGGTTAAGGGCGCTGTTCCTGGACCACGAAAGGGGCTGATTATTTTAGGAGGTAACAAGTAATGGCAGATTCAACCAAACTTCCTAAAGACATTTTTGCTGTGGAAGTGCCAAATCACGAATTGTTGAAATTGGCATATGACAGCTACTTGGCAAACGCACGCCTAGCTAGCGCTACAACCAAGCAGCGCGGCGAAGTTTCTGGTGGTGGTAAAAAACCATGGAAGCAAAAGGGAACTGGTCGAGCACGTTTCGGCTCAAGCCGTAACCCAATCTGGCGCGGCGGTGGTGTAGTATTTGGCCCACGCGGTAACGAAAACTACACTAAAAATTGTCAAAGACTGCTAAGAAAGTGGCAGTTCGCCAAGCTTTGACCGTAGCTAACGAGGCTAAGAAAATTGTCGTCAAAGACGTTAAGACTACTGGCAAGACCAAGGAAGTCGCAACATTCCTAGCCGACAACAAGTTCGAGCGCCGTGTTCTGATCGTTGTAGATGAGAAGACGCCAGAACTTATGCGTGCTACAAACAATATTCAGAACGTTTTGGTGGTTCGCGCTAATTATCTAAGCGTTTATCACATTCTGAATGCGGATACAATCGTTATAACACCGAAAGCTCTACCTGTAATTACTGCATGGTTGGGTAAGGAGGAAGCGTAATATGAAACAGACGATTATTATCCCACGCGTTAGTGAAAAGGCTTACGCACAGAGCGCTAATGGCGTATACGTGCTGCGAGTTCCACTTAACTTGAATAAGAACGAAATCAAATCAGCGGTAGAAGAACAATTTGGCGTTACTGTAGTTAAGGTTAAAACCTTAGTGCAAGACGGCAAAGCTGTGCGCTTCTCACGTGGCAAGAATCGTTATCCTGGCACAACAACGCGCAAGGATTGGAAGAAGGCTTACGTGACGCTGAAAGAAGGCGATAAGCTCGATGTGTTTGACGCAGTAGAGCAGCAGATGGAGGAGACCAAGTAATGCCAGTGAAAGCTTACAATCCAACCACTCCTGCTCGTCGCGGCATGACGAGTCAGGATTTGTCAGACATTACAACAAGAAAACCTCTTAAAAGTCTGATTAAAGCTAAAGCAAAATGCCGGTCGCAACAACCAAGGTCGAATTACTGTTCGTCATCGCGGAGGCGGCGTTCGTCGTCACTACCGCTTGGTGAATCACAATTTGCCAGCAGGCTTGACCTTGACGATTGAAGAAATCGAATACGATCCAAACCGCTCAGCTCGTATTGCTCGAGTTAAGGATCAGTACAATTTGTACCACTACATCTTGGCTGACACCTCAATGGTTAAGGGTAAAACTATCCGAACTGGTGAAGAAGCTCCAATTGAGGCTTCAAACCGCTTGCCATTGTCAGTTATTCCTGTTGGTACGATGATTTACGCTATTGAGTTGACCGCTGGAAAGGGCGCACAAATGGTACGCGCCGCTGGTGCTAAAGCTCAGTTGATGGCGAAAGAAGGCAACTATGCAACTATCAAATTGCCATCTGGCGAAGTTCGCAAAGTTCGTTTGGAAGCTACCGCTGCTATCGGTGTAGTCGGTAACGTCCAGCACCAAAATGTTAAGATCGGTTCAGCTGGTCGCAAACGTCGCAAGGGTATTCGCCCAACCGTTCGTGGTGTCGTTATGAACGCCGCAGACCACCCACATGGTGGTGGTGACGGTGGTCGCCACGGTACTGGTAAGGCGCCACGTACTCCTTGGGGTCAATTGACATTAGGTTATCGAACTCGTCGCCGTAAAGGCTCGAATAAATTAATCGTACGCACGCGTCACGACGCGAAGAGGAAGAGGTAAATCACGATGAGTCGTTCATTGAAGAAAGGTCCATTCGTCGATGTAAAGCTAGCAAAGAAAATTGCTGCTCTTAGCCTTGACGATCGAACCGTTATCAAAACGTGGGCGCGCGCTTCGACTATTACACCAGAAATGGTTGGTCGAACGATTGCTGTCCACAACGGTAGAGTGCACGTACCAGTGCTGATTACCGAAAACATGGTTGGTCATAAGCTCGGTGAGTTTAGTCCAACTCGTAAGTTCCGTAAGCACGGCGGAAAGGATAAGAAGTAATCATGGCTGATACAACTTATACTGTTCGCGCTTATGCTAAAGGTGTCGACCAGGCACCACGTAAGATAAGTCTAGTTGCAGCCTTGGTGCGAGGTCGTACTGTAGCTGATGCTCTAGTTATCTTAGAGCACGTTCCAAAGCGTGCCGCTAGCCCAGTTAAAAAGGCTATCGAAAGTGCTAAGGCAAATGCTATTAACAACCACGGCTTGGACGCTAAAAGCTTGGTAATTACGACTTTGAGCGTCACTACTGGCACACGTTTGCGCCGCTTTAAGCCTGCATCACGTGGCCGCGCTTTGCCATTCCAGAAAAAGACTTCAAATATTTTGGTTGAAGTAACTGGCGCGGAAAAGCCAAAGAAAGCGCCTGCAAAAAAGGCCGAAGCTAAGGCAGAAGCAAAAACTGCTAAGCCTGCAGCTAAAAAAGCCGCTAAACCGGCAGCAAAAAAGGAGGAGAAGTAAATGGGTCAAAAAGTGAATCCAATCAACTTCCGCCTACAGGTCAATAAGAACTGGAGCTCTCGTTGGTTTACGGCCAATAAAAAAGAGTTTGCAGAGGCGATTCGTCAGGATCACGAAATCCGCGAGTTGATTGAAAAGAAATTTGCCTCACGCCCAACTATCAATCGTATTGAGATTGAGCGTAGCGCTAACTTGATCACGATTACAATTCACACGGCAAAAGCTGGTGTTGTTATCGGTCGCGGCGGTGCTGGCGTGAACGAATTGAAGAAGCAAGTTGAGAAGATTGCTGGTCAGCCAGTTCGTATCAACATTGAAGAAGTTCGCCGTCCAGAATTGGCAGCTAAATTGGTAGCTGAGAACATCGCTCGCCAATTGGAACGCCGAATCAACTTCCGCCGTGCAACTAAAATGACTGCACAAAACACCATGAATGCTGGCGCTAAAGGTATTCGTATTGAGGTGGCTGGTCGTTTGAACGGCGCTGAAATGGCGCGTCGCGAAAAGGTAATTGAAGGCTCAGTGCCTCTACATACCTTGCGCGCTGATATTGACTTCCACTGTGCTCGCGCTCAGACACCAGCTGGTATCATTGGCGTGAAAGTGTGGATTTATAAGGGAGAAAGGAGTCGCTAAATGCTATTACCAAAGAAAACTAAGCACCGCAAAGTGCGTATTGGAAAAAACCGCGGTCAAGCAACTCGTGGCAATTACATCGCGTTCGGCGACTTTGCATTGCAATCACAATCAAATGAGCGCATCAACTCCCGCCAAATCGAGTCTGCTCGTCAGGCGATGACTCGTTACATCAAGCGTGGTGGTAAGATTTGGATTCGAATCTTCCCTCACACTCCAGTTACCCGAAGCCACTTGGCTTGAAGATGGGTGGCGGTAAAGGTAACCCAGAGTTCTTCGTTGCTAAGGTAAAGGCTGGTACTGTTCTGTTTGAGATGCAGGGTGTTTCAGAGGAAGTTGCTCGCGAAGCAATGCGTCTGGCTAGCCACAAATTGCCAGTCAAATGTAAGTTCATCAAGCGGGAGGACGCATAATGGCTGAAACGAAGAAATCTGTTAAAGCAGCAGTTGTTAAGACGATTGGCGATTTGAAGAAGGAATTGACTGAAAAGCGAAACGACCTACTTCAGGCAAAACGTTCTCACGCTGCTGGCGAATTAGTTAATCCAAAAGCGTTGCGTTCACTCCGAAAGGAAATTGCACGCCTGCTGACACAAATTAATAACACAAAGGAGAGCAAGTAATGGCCCGACGAACATTGATTGGCGTCGTAACGAGTGCCAAGCGCGACAAGACCATCACTGTGACGGTCACTAGCCGCGAAACGCATCCGCTATACGGCAAGCAGTACACCGTGACTCGCAAATACACTGCTCACGATGAAACCAACGAAGCAGGTGAAGGCGACAAGGTGCAAATCGAAGAGACTCGCCCAATTTCCAAGACTAAGAGCTTTACTCTAGTTAAGGTGATTGAAAAGTCTCGCGGTTCTATCAAACTAAAGGACGAAGTTTCTGGCGAAACTAAGGAAGAGGCTAAGGAGGACGACAAATGATCCAACAAGAATCTCGCCTTAAGGTAGCCGACAACTCAGGTGCTAGGGAAGTTTTGTGTATCCGCGTTCTTGGTGGTACACGACGCCGTTATGCTCGCGTTGGCGACGTAATCGTCTGCTCGGTAAAAGACGCTAGCCCAACCGGTAACGTTAAGAAAAAATCTGTTGTTAAGGCTGTAGTTGTTCGTACTCGCGATCAAATCCATCGCAAAGATGGCTCAACAATCTGTTTTGACGACAACGCCGTAGTGATTATCAACGATGACAAGCAGCCAAAAGCTACTCGTGTCTTCGGTCCAGTTCCACGCGAACTTCGCGATATGGGCTACATGAAGATCGTCAGCTTAGCTCCGGAGGTACTCTAATGGCTCGAATTCATAAAGACGATACCGTAAAAATTATTGCTGGTAAAAATAAAGGCACAACTGGTAAAGTTCTAAAAGTTAACACGAAAGACCAAACTGTTTTGGTCGAAGGTGTCGGCGTTGGACATCGCCATGTTAAGCCAAGCCAGTACAATCCAAAAGGCGGCAAGAAAGATATTCACGTACCAATGGATATCAGCAAAGTCGCTTTGGTTGTTGATGAGAAATCAGGCAAAACCAGTCGGGTTGGTTTAGTAAAGAATGCTGATGGCGGCAAAACTCGTGTTGCTCGTCAAGCAAAAATAAGGAGATTAAATAATGGCAGAAAAGAAAACTGTCGTGCCAGCTCCTCGCTTGAAAGCCTTGTATCAAGGAACTTACCTTAAGGAACTACAAGCCGAATTGAATCTAAAGAACGTGCATGAAGTGCCGGCTTTGGAAAAGATCGTCGTGAGCGTTGGTACCGGCAAAAAGAAAGATGACAAGCGTCATTTTGAAATTGTCAAAAACACTGTCGAGAAAATCACCGGTCAAGCACCAGTGGCTCGACGAGCCAAAAAATCAATCGCGACATTTAGCATTCGTAAAGGTATGGGCGCGCCAATTGGTGTTAGCGTAACTTTGCGCGGCGCTCGTATGTACGAGTTTATGGATCGTTTGATTAACGTTGCTTTGCCTCGCGTTCGCGACTTCCACGGCGTTGGCTTAAAGTTTGATAAAGGTGGCAATTATAATCTCGGCATCACCGAGCAATCGATTTTCCCAGAATTGACATTTGAGGAAACTCAGGTTTTGCACGGCTTGCAGGTTACATTTGTTATCAAGAACGGCAATAAGGAAGCTTCTAAGGCGTTGCTAGAAAAATTCGGCATGCCGTTTGAGAAGAAAGGAGGCGTCAAGTAATGGCTAAGAAATCAATGGTCGCTCGTGATAAGAAGCGTATGAAGATGATTGCTAAGTTTGCAGCCAAGCGTGCTGAGTTGAAAGAACTTGGCGACCTCGATGGTTTGCAGAAATTGCCTCGCAATTCTAGCCCAACCAGGCACAAGAACCGTGATAGCATCTCTGGTCGACCACGCGGCTATATGCGTCAATTCGGCTTGAGCCGTATCAATTTCCGCGAAAGCAGCCAAGGGTGAAATCCCAGGCATAACAAAGAGTAGTTGGTAAGAAGGAAAGGAGATTAGAATATGTCTATGCAAACTACAGACCCAATCGCCGACCTTCTGACTCGCATCCGCAATGCGAAATTGGTTGGCAAAACGGAAGTTCGTGTTCCGTCCAGCAAGATGAAGAAAGTCATCGCTGAACAATTAGTCAAAAACGGCTACTTGGCAGATGTCAAGCTGGAAGATGCTAAACCTCGTGGCGTGTTGGTAGTTACTATCAATGAAAAAGGAACTAACAGCACCATCAACGAAATTACCCGCATCTCAAAACCTGGTCGTCGCGTTTACGTCGGCGCTAGCGAGATTCCAAAGGTAAAGAGTGGGCGCGGTTTGGTGCTTATCTCAACATCAAAAGGTGTCATGACTGGCGCCGAAGCAGCCAAGGCTAAGCTTGGTGGCGAGTTGTTGTTGAAGGTTTACTAAAACATCACAGTAAACAAAATAAACGTCCTCATTGCAGGGCGTTTATTTTTTATATCCATCTACACAGAGATAGTATAATTTAACTAAGGGGTAATTTTATGATAGTTAAAGAATATGGAAAATCTAATAAAGATATTATTATGTTATTACATGGTGGTGGATTATCATGGTGGAATTATGAAGAAGTGTCAGAAATATTAAAAAAAGTAATTATCATGTAATATTACCAATATTAGATGGTCATTCAGGAAGTGATAGAGATTTTACTTCTATTGAAAAATAATGCGAATGAAATAATTGAATATATTGATAACAATTATAATGGAAATGTTAAACTTATAGGAGGGCTTTCATTAGGAGCACAAATTTTATTAGATATATTGTCAAAAAGAGACAATATATGTGAATATGCAATAATTGAAAAGTGCTTTAGTATGTCCAATGAAAATGACAAATAAACTTATAGAATCATCAATTAATGTGTCTTATGGACTTATAAATAAAAAAAGTGGTTTTCTAAACTTCAATTTAAAAAGTTTAAAAAAATAAAAAGAAGAATTATTTGATAAGTATTATATTGATAGTTCTAATATAACAAAAAGATAATATGATTTCATTTTTAAAAAGCTAATTCCAATTATCATCTTAAGAATATAAAAAAACTAACAAATCAAAAATCAATAGTGATAGTGGGAGGTAAAGAAAGATCAATTATGATTAAATCTGCAAAAAAATAATACACGATGAATTAATTAATAGTGAATTAGAAATATTAAGTGGTTATTATCATGGAGACTTAAGTATTAATCATCCAAATGAATATGCAGAAAAAAAGTTAAGAAATTGATAAAAATAACTGTTCGGAAAAATTTTTAGTAAACACAAGCAGTTTGAAGAGTAAATATGATGAGATCTGAAAGGTTCTTATTTTTTTATGTCTTTAAATCATATTCACTCTAAAAAAAGTTTGTAGTGTTAAGAATGGTAGTAGTATAATTATCTCTATTGCAAATGGCTTTTTTTACGCCCAGAGGATCAATATATAATTCCAGGAACAGAATTTAATGATGTTAAATTTTAAAGGAAGTACTAAATGATTGAACAGAAAAACATTCGGCCAGAAAGTAATAGAATTTAATAAAAAAATTATCTAAAAATATCAATGGAATTACCGGATGGTTTTTAAAAATTATAAATCCGTTTAATGTAAATCAAAAAAAGAAATAGTAAATGAAATTTCAACAACGTTCTACAAAAAGGTTTTACAATGATTGTAATAAACGTCGTATAATATTAGGAAGTTCACCAGCACGTCGAGGAACAGCTGTTACAGGAGTGCCATTTGAGGATGCGGAACATCTTCAAAAAGAAACTGGTATTTTGATTGATAAGTTTTATATTAACAAATCATCTTCAGGTTTTTTTATATGATGTAATTGAAAAAAATATGGTGGATGTAAAAAGTTTTTATTCTGATTTTTTTATATGAATTTTTGTCTGTCCTGTTGGTATAGTTAGAACAAATTCAAAGGGAAATGAGGTTAACTGTAATTATTATGATAGTAAAAAAATTACAAGAAACATTGTATTCTTTGATTGTTAGTTCAATACAGGCACAAATTGATTTTTGGAATCGATACTTCTGCGTGTTATTGTATAGGAAGTGGAGATAATTATACATTTTTATCTAAAAATAAACAAAAAAATATAATTTTTTTGATGAAATCATACCTTTGGAACATCCGAGATTTATAATGCAGTATAATTCTAAATATAAATATGAATATTTTGAAAAGTATTTGACAGCTTTAAGGCAAAATCATAACAAAGAAAACATGGACACCATAAGAAAAACTATTAAGGCACGCACTTGGAAGGGCGGTAAAGAAATTCGCCCAGAAGATCAGACTCTTCCGGTAAAACAGGTATATGCTTGGCTTTTTACTCACGATAATAAAATAGTCATCGTCTCTAAAGATGGTCGAAAGTGGCAGCTGCCCGGTGGAAAACCAAATAAACACGAGACCTACTTGCAAACCATCGTACGTGAAGTAGAAGAAGAGACAGGAATCAATACAGACAGCGTGTCTAGTCAGTATAAGTTCTTTGGCTATTACGATATCTTGGAAACAGATAACTTAAAAAATGATGACGAGTACTTACAACTTCGGGTTAGCCTGAAACTTAATAAGGATGCCGATGAGTATATCTTACATCAACAGAACGAGGACGAAGAGCAAATACAGGAAGAGAAGATACGGTATGCTAAATTTGTAACAGTTGATGAACTCACACAACACATTCCATGGGCAAGCGAAAGCGCAGAGTTGAAAGCCGCTATACAAAGCCAAATAAATTTTCCCGTACCACATTAACGCATTTTTCGATTGCAACCTCATGACCGAGTGAATATCCATTGCGCTTCAACTTCGGCAGTTCGCGCACTTTGTGAAACATCATATTAAGTTCGGGTACAAAAAATAATTCCCGAAACGGCATTCCTTTAAGTCGCGATTCCTCGCGTGACTCAGTTAAGATAACGCCAGAATTTTTTCCAAAAATCACTTCCTCACGATCATTGGGGAAGTTTACTACAAGACACGTCGTGTATTGTGCTCGTCTGTTTGCCTTATTTTCAAGCTTCTTCAGGCAATAATCTACAATCTCTTGATCACTCATTTCATGACCATTCCAGCGTCTTGTAAATACGCCAGGCTCGCCATTTAGGGTGTCAATCTCCATGCCAGAATCATCGGCGATAATTATCAGGTTTTTATCATTTCCATGTAAATGATTCCTTGTGTGGCGCGCCTTCAATAGGGCGTTTTGTTCAAATGTTGTGCCCGTTTCTATGCAGTCAGGAATTTGATAATCTAAATCTGCCAACGAAATAATTGACGTCTGCGGAGAGAATTTATGAAACGCGGCAACGAATTCTGCGTATTTGCCTGGGTTTCTGGTGGTGAAAAGTATAGTTGCTGTCATTGAGTATGATTATATCAATTATCATAAATATCGAAAAATTGCTAATTTGATGGCATTATAATATCATCGAACCAAGCAATGATAATTTCATCCATATACAAAACAGCCGATAACGACGGGCTAATCGCTCATATTTATGAACATTTGTTAGCTCAGTACGTTTTGAAGTGTCTTCAAGACAATGAATTCTTTGTTCTGAGTGATATCATACTGTCTGCAAAAACATATGGCGACACTTGTTTTATGGACGCCGAATTATATAGCTCAGAAGCGAAAAAGACATACGACAAGGCATTGCGAGAGTTTGATAAATTAGTCATTCCAGAAGATGATATTTTGAGGGCTGCTGGCGAGTGCGGAATAGAAATGAATCGAAATATAGTAGAAGTCGACCGAAGTGAACTGAGTAAAAAGCTACGCGAAGTTCAGATTTCTCCGTGGCGTAAGCAAATTGATATGACGTATCGTAAGGCTCGCGATGAGAGCTCTGTTAATACGCTTTTTCGTACTTCGTATATAAAATACAGTAAAGAGTCTGACGATCTTTTTCGTGAATGCGTTCTGGAGTATTCAATTGATGAAAGTCATATACAGACGCCGGTTGATCAAGCTCTGGCGGCGAGTTGTTGTTGAAGGTGTATTAAACATCGCAATAAACAAAATAAACGCCCTCTTGTGCAGGGCGTTTATTTTTTTATGCCCCAGATTAACTAGCTTCGTCTAATACAGATCTTGATGTCAATATATTTTTGCTATACTGTAAACATATGCGTAGCTTCCTCCATATGACAAAAAAACATCAAACCAAGCAGAAATAACTGCTAAAGACGTCTTAGCCGTTGATTTTTTTACCTTTTTTTGTTATCTATCGTCGTTATGGTACCGCTACTACACGGGATAGGCTGGCTTATCGGCAGTGTTGACCCCAGACAGGGAATCCCCAGTTATTATGTTCAGGTGCTATTTACGGGAAACCCTCTCGTTGAGTTAATTATGGTCGCCGCTGCCTGCTTTATTGCTGTCGGGCGAAAACCCCAGATACGCTTTTTGGTCGACGGTGGGAGTGGCTATGCTCATCTCTCAATTGATGCACCAAACTTTCTTTTGGCATATCGATGTCAGCGGCTATTTAAGCATCTTCGCTGGCATTCTTTTTAATGATCTCTGGTTGGCGGCTATGGGATTATTACGAAGTGCGTAAAATCTACGATATGAAAGAGCCGTATTTGACCAAAAGCAGCATTATCAACTTACGTCACTTTCGCTATTTTGGCAGTCATTCTGCTTATCCCGTACGGCAACTAGGTATAACGCTCAAAAAAACCTTGCATTTCACCCCTAATCTATGCTAAAAATACCAGGGTTAATATCAAATCACACGAAAGGTGAGTAATGAGTCTGAGTCGAATCGGAAAACTGCCGGTGATTATTCCGGCCGGTGTGACAATCACGGTTGACTCTGGTGATGTGGTAGTTAAAGGACCAAAGGGTGAATTGAAGCAATTCATCACACCAGCAGTTGAGGTGAAAGTCGAAGACGGACAAGTCACGGTACATCCTAAGGACGAGTCCAAAGTAGCCCGTAGTCAGCATGGTCTGATGCGCGCGCTAATCAACAACATGGTAATCGGTGTAACCAAGGGTTATGAAAAAAACGCCTAGAGGTTAACGGTGTCGGTTTCCGTGTTAGCTCAAGCAACAACGAGCTAGAAATGGCACTTGGATTTTCACATCCAGTCAAATACAAAGCCCCAGAAGGCGTAACTGTTACCAACGAGAAAAATGATTATCGTTGTTAGCGGTATCAATAAACAACAAGTCGGCCAAGTTGCAGCGGAAATCCGCGCACTGAAGAAGCCTGAACCATACAAGGGCAAGGGTATCAAGTATGTCGACGAGCAGATTTTGCGTAAAGCAGGAAAGACAGGTAAGTAATCATGGCTGAAAATAAGAAGCTACTCAACCGCGCTCTTCGCAAAAAAACCGCGTTCGCGCTAAGGTTTCAGGCACGGCAGAGCGCCCACGCTTGACAGTTACTATTAGCAATTTGCACGTTAGCGCGCAATTGATTGACGATGTGGCTGGTAAAACATTGGCTACAGCAACTACAGTTGGCACAAAAAGCGACTGGCACGATGACTGAGAAAAGTGCTGCTATCGGTACTGAAATTGCTAAGAAAGCAAAGAAAATTAAGATTAGCGCAGTAGTGTTTGATCGCAATGGTCGTCAATATGCTGGCCGCCTAAAGGCTTTTGGCTGATGCTGCGCGCCAAGAAGGATTGGAGTTTTAGTATGGCAGAGCAAGCTGCAAATACTACCCCACGTGCAGAAGGTCGTCGACCTCGAAATCCACGTGGTGGTCGCCGCGATGACCGGCGAAATGTGCGCGATGACGCGCCAAAAGAGTTTGAAGAATTGGTAATCAACATTGACCGCGTTTCTCGCGTGGTTAAAGGTGGTCGCCGTTTCCGATTTAAGGCTTTGGTGGTTGTTGGTAACCGCAAAGATAAAGTTGGTGTCGGTGTTGCTAAGGGTGCAGACGTTCAAGCTGCAGTCGCTAAGGCTACATCAGTCGCTAAAAAGCACTTGATTACATTGCCATTAAACGGCGAAACAATCCCACACGACAGCGAAGTTAAATTCTCTGGCGCACGCGTATTGATCAAGCCAGCCGCTCCTGGTACCGGTATTATCGCTGGTGGTGTAGTTCGCCAAATTATCGGTGTAACAGGTGTTCGTAACCTATTGACCAAATCTCTTGGCTCAACCAACAAGGTCAATATTGCTTACGCGACTATCGAAGCTCTAAAGTCATTAGTTCCGCGTGATCAATGGCTAAGCGCTCAGCCTGTAAAAAAGGTTGCTAAAAAGGAGGCTAAATAATGAAGTACAATGATCTCCAAGTTTCAGCAAACAGGAATAAAAAGCGCGTTGGTCGCGGTATTGCTGCTGGTCAAGGTAAAACTGCTGGTCGCGGTACTAAAGGTCAGAACGCCCGAACAGGTAAGAAGCTTCGCGTAATGTTCCAGGGTGGTCAGCGTCCACTAGCTCAAGCTGTGCCAAAGGCTCGCGGATTCAAGAGCTTGCGAACTCCAGCTCAAGTTGTGTACATGGATCATTTGAACGCATTTGACGGCAAAACCGTCGACAATGCTTTGTTGTTCACTGAGGGCTATATCGCAACTCCTTTCCACACGGTTAAGGTGATTGCTCGTGGTGAATTGAAGGCTAAGGTTGACTTGAAAGTACAAGCTGCCTCAGCTTCAGTTGTTGCTGCCATCGAAAAAGCTGGTGGCTCATTCGAGAAAGTAGCTACGCCTCTACGCAAAAGTGCGAAAGAAGCTGAAGAGAAATAATTTTTCTCGGTAATAATAAATCCCCTTCCGTTTCGAAGGGGATTTTCTTTTGTCCTGATTTTTGGACTATTTTTCGCTACATTCTTGCGGCACGACTAGATAAATAGTCACATTCCTGTCGGCGGTGTCATCGCTACCGTCGTGATTGGCGATTTTTGGATCAGAGATAATAATCTTATTCTCCGGAATACCTTGCGAAACTAAGCCTTGTTTAACCTTATCGGCGCGCTCAAAAGCTAATTTTGAGCCAGCACTTGTCTTTGAGCTCTCGTATGTTTGACCGACTAGCTCAATTGAAAACTCCTTTTGGCTGTTTGATTTATATAGCGACCCTAATTTGCCTAATTTATCAATAGTGACTCCTTCATATGTATACTGTGACGAATCCGCATTAAAGAAGATATTTTCAAGATTATATTTGCCGTCATTAAGTACAAAAAGACCTTCTTTCATGTGACTGTAGCCGGCTTTTCGAAAATCGGCAGACGTTAAACATTTTGAATTTGATTTAGCTAAATTCTGCTTTTTGTCTTCGCTTTTCTTCTCGTCCTTAGGCTTGGTCGCCTCTTTGCGCGAAATATTCGTGTCTTTTGAAGGAGTGGTTTTATTTGACGCAAGAACAATTGCCACCACTATTCCGATTGTCGCCAGCACTCCTACGATTGCCAGTGTAACCCATAGCCATAATTTACTTTTCTTTGGTGGATAATTTTGGGGAAATTCTGGGTTTGGCGGTGGCGTAACTGGTGGAGTTGATGGGATTTCAGGCTGCTGTTGCATATAATACCTCGTTTACGTTATGTTATTGACTCAATTATAACGCATACGCTTTTATGTTTTTAGTATGGAAATATCCGCTAAGGTAATGTATAATTAACAGAGTTAAGAATTGTTAGTGACTATGAGGGGCTAAAACATGAATTGGAGAATAATTTTCCGCTCGCTGAAAAATAAAGATATGCAAAAACGACTATTTATCGTCGTGGGAATAATCGTTGTTTATCGATTATTAGCGCACATTCCGGTGCCGTTGGCGGAACCAACACAACTGCGTAACGCGATTTCGTCAGTGCTTGGGCAATCTGACCTCGGTGGAATTTTGAACTTGCTATCTGGTGGTGCATTGTCGAGCTTCTCTCTGGTGCTGGTTGGGCTTAGTCCATTTATTACCGCCAGTATTATCATTCAGCTTCTGACCAAAGCCATTCCAAGGCTTGAGGAGTTACACAAAGATGGCGAATCTGGACGTCGAAAAATTCAGCAATGGACGCGTGTTATTACTGTGCCGCTTGCTATTGTCCAGTCAATCGCTTTCATCTTCATCTTAAGGCAAACAGTTCTTCAAGGCGGCAGTACGACATTAGCTGACCCTACGATGATGGAATGGATCGTTTCAATCACTTCAATGACAGCAGGCTCTGTCCTTCTGATGTGGCTCGGCGAGTTAATTACTGAGCAAGGAATCGGTAATGGTATTTCTATCGTAATCTTCGCTGGTATCATCAGCCAATTGCCACAAATGCTCGCGTCATTAATCTCGTCATTGTTCAACACTTCATCTGGCAGCTTAAACGTCTTCAACTGGTTCACTCTCCCTGTAAACCCAGTTATGTTCTGGACAATATTAATCATGTCAATCGCCGGACTCATCGTCCTTTACTTCCTGGTTAAAATCAACGAAGCTCAACGCGTCATTACAATTAACTACGCAAAGCGCGTTCACGGAAACAGTAATTATGGCGATGTAAAAAGCATTTTGCCAGTTAAATTGATCGCTGCGGGAGTTATTCCGGTCATCTTCGCGGTTGCGTTTCTAAAGCTTGCCACAATTCGTTGGTCAAGTTATGAAAGCGTCTGGTAACGCCAACCTTCTGCCGACCGCCAACAAATTGATCACTTGGTTCCAAGCTCCAAACGCGGGCTCATTCACGGGAAGCACGGCTGAGGCATTTATTTATCCAACGCTGTACTTCATCTTGGTTATCGCCTTTACATATTTCTATACCGGAATCGTCTTTAACGCTAATGAAATTGCCGAAAAATTTGCAGAAGCAAGGCGGATTTATTGAAGGCGTGCGTCCAGGCGCTCAGACTGAAAAATACCTTATGAGGACTGTCAATCGCTTGATTTTGTTCGGTTCAATTGTCCTAGGAATCGTGGCTATTTTGCCATTCGTCGCGGAATATCTCACGTACAATTTAACAGGCTTGCAAGGTTTGCGTTTGTCAATCGGCGGTACTGGAATTTTGATTGTCGTATCAGTCGCCCTTGAAACTCTGCGACAAGTCAACTCTCGTGCGCTGATGGTTACATATGACGACTTTGATCCAGACGAGTTGCTTGATAGTGACAAAAAGAAGAGTAAGAAGCGTCGTTTGTTTAAGAAAAAATAATTGACATTAAAAAATCCCCGCCGAAAAGCGGGGAATTCTTTTTATGAATGGATTATCGTATTTTGTAATCGTAAGATAAATTGTCGCCAACTTTTTTCTCATTTTGGCAGACTGGCGCAATTTCATTACTAATGTTATTTTCGTCAACCATCTTGCAGCTCGGAATGTCGAACAAATTAAATTGATTGGTTGGAGAAATCACTTTCCACCCGTCGTCTTTCTTAACTGCAAACATTCGCGCCGCAGAATTGCCGCACCCATAGCCCAGCAACAACTGTTTCTCGTCCTGGGAATGGGCAATTACCGTAGTTACGCTGTTGTTATCCTTGCAGCCTGATTTTTTAGTTTCTGTCTTCAGGAAATAGCGAACCTCTTGCGTAGTTGAATCGTTGCGAATAACTATTTTATCTCCTTCAACTCGGAAGCCTAGAGAGCCCAAGTTCACGGATCCACCGTCAACATTTTCGACTGTTTGAAACGTCTTGTCGGAAGTTCGGTTGGCGTGTAATAAAATTACGCCAATAACTATCACTATCAAAGCAGTCACCAGACCGATTAGCGCCGCAGTCATTATCTCATTCTTCGATTTTGTAACCTTAAAGTTTGCTGGTTTTTTCTTGCTTGCCATAAAAATCCTTATGTTAAATTTGATAACACAATTATAGCACTTAAATTTACGGCGAAACCTCTTGTCAAACCCTGTTTAGTACTGTATAATTGACAACTGTAACTTATGGCGAGTCAAAAGGAAGTCATCAAAATGGTAGGAAAGGTAGTGGAAGCACTGCCTAATACTCAATTTAAGGTGGAACTGGAGAATGGCCATAGTATCATCGCGCACATTTCAGGACGAATGCGCAAGCATTATATTCGTCTGGTGCCTGGTGATAAGGTTGAGGTTGAGATGACCCCTTACGATCTTACAAAGGGACGAATCAGCTTCCGCCTACGTGACGATCGACCTCAAGGTCGGTAGTTAAATATTAACGGTAATCTCGGGTTTACTCGGGAAGGGAGATTTAAGCACTTTATGAAAGTTCGTGCAAGTGTGAAAAAAATCGACAAAGATCCCAAAAAAGGTGATAAGATAGTTCGCCGCAAAGGCCGACTATATATCATCAACAAGAAAAAACCTAAGAATAAGCAAAGGCAGGGTTAAGCATGGCTCGAATTGCTGGGGTAGTTATCCCAACAGAGAAGCAGGTGCAAATTGCGCTCACCTATATTTACGGTATTGGGCCAAAGCACGCTTCGAGCATCCTTGCGGCGGCTAAAATTGAGCCGACCACTCGGGTGAAAGATCTCACCGAGGCTGAAGAAAACAAGATTCGCGAAATTATTGACAGCGAATACACCGTTGAAGGTGATCTCCAGCGCTTGGTGGCAAATAATATTAAGCGCTTGAAGGATATCAACGCCTATCGCGGTCTTCGCCACAAAGCAGGACTGCCAACACGCGGACAGCGGACTCGTACGAATGCACGAACTCGCAAGGGTCGCGCCATCGCCGTGGGCGGTACACAACCAAAAGCAGCAAGTAAGACCTAAAGAAAGGACTAAGAAATGGCAGACGCAAAATCTACCAAGAAGAAGCAGCGCCGATCAGTCCCAGCTGGTCAGCTGCACATTCAGGCAACATTTAACAATACTATCGTTACTTTTTCCGACAAGAAGGGTAACGTACTAACCGCTTCATCAGCTGGTGCATGTGGTTTCCGTGGAAGTAAAAAAGGTACAGCCTATGCTTCACAGGTTGCTGCTGAAAAAGCTGCTGAAGCTGCGAAAACTCAATACGGCTTGAAGTCTGTTGACGTTTTCGTGAAAGGTGTCGGCTTAGGACGTGACGCCGCTATTCGTGCGGTCAGCGCATTCGACATCTCAGTAGAAAGCATTAAGGACGTAACTGGCGTGCCTCACGGTGGTGTTCGTCCACGAAAGGCACGGAGGGCATAATTATGGCACGAGATAATTCACCAATTGTCAAGCAAAGCCGCCGCGAAGGTTATGCGCTTCATCCAAAAGCACATAAAATTTTGGCGAAAAAATCTGGCATTCCAGGTCAGCACGCACATGGTCGTCAGAATAAGCCAAGTCTATACGCTACACAGCTTCGTGAAAGCAGAAGGTTCGTCGCTTGTACGGCCTAGTTGAGAAGCAGTTTGCTCGCTTAATGGACGAAGCAACACGCGCTCAAGAAGGCTTGGCGGGCGAAAACTTGTTGAAGCTATTAGAGCGCCGTTTAGATAACGTTGTTTACCGTTCTGGATTTGCCGTATCACGTCGCGCAGCTCGTCAACTAGTTAGCCACGGACACTTTGAATTGAACGGCCGACGCGTCGATATTCCATCGATTCGCGTTAAAGCTGGCGATGTCATCACGGTTCGTCCAAAGAGTACCAAGTCAGAGTACTTCACGCGAATTGACGATGTAATCAACAATTCAGTCCAAGGTCCACTAAGCTGGCTAAAAGCTGATAGCAAGAAGCTGAAGATTGAAGTAACTGGTTTGCCAAAGCGCGAGGAAGCAGAAGCTGACATCAACGAGCAATTAATTGTTGAGTATTACTCACGATAAAAGAAGGGTTAGGGAAGAATTATGGCAAAAGCAATTTACAATCCAGCACTCGCGAGCGTTGATGACATTTCAGAAACCAGTGCTACTTTCTAATCGAGCCACTTCACCCAGGCTACGGTAATACTCTTGGTAACTCATTGCGACGCGTTCTATTGTCAAGCGTTCGCGGTGGCGCGGTTGTAGCTTTCAGGATTGAGGGCGCAACTCACGAGTTTACCACTGTTGAAGGCATCAAAGAAGATGTTGTCGACATTATGTTGAACTTGAAGAACGTTCACCTACGCGTATTTACTGACGATCCAGTTGAACTACGCATTGAGAAATCTGGCGCTGGCGAAGTAACTGCCGCCGACATTAAAACTAATGCTGATGTTGAAGTTGTTAACCCAGAGCAAGTAATTGCTACAATCGACGACCCAAACAAGCATTTGGTTATGGATTTGGTAGTTGAGGCAGGTTGCGGTTATCAGACAATTGAAGAGTCAAGCGAAAAGCGTTTGCACAGCGACATGATTGCTATTGATGCAATGTACTCACCAGTTCTACGCGTTCGCTACAAAGTCGACTCAACTCGTGTTGGCCAGGAGACAAACTTGGATAAATTGGCAATCACTGTTGAAACTAACGGCACAATCACACCTCGTGAGGCGTTCGAAGAAGCAGCAGCGATTCTTGTCAATCAATACACAGCTTTGGCTGGCAACACGATGGTAACTGGCGCACCAGCACTTGGCGCAGCTAAGGAAGACGAAGAATCAGAGTTAGCAATGCCAATTGAAGAGCTAAACTTAAGCGCCCGCACGACGAACGCGCTAATTAACAATGAAATCCGCACTATTCGCGATTTGGTAACTTTGACTGAGCAAGATTTGCGAGAATTGAAAGGTTTCGGTTCAAAGGCACTAGACGAAGTACGTGACAAGATGGCGGAGTTGGAGTTTTAACTATGCATAGACACGGATATCAAGGGCGCAAGTTCGGCCGCGAGCGTGATCAGCGACGAGCCTTACTGAAGGGTTTGGCTACAAGTCTGGTTGAGCACGGAAAAATCGAAACCACCTTGCCAAAGGCTAAGGAACTAAAGCGTCACATTGAAAAAATCATCACTAAGGCTAAAAAGGGCGACCTAGCAAGCCGACGTCAGGTGATCGCAGCATTAAGCACACGCGCCGCTGCTTACAAACTAGTTGATGAAATCGCACCACAATTGAGTGGCCGAACTAGCGGACACGTTCGCGTTGAGCGAACACGCTTGCGAGTTGGTGACGGCGCTCAAATGGCAATCATCGAGTTTGTTGACGATATTAAACCAATGCCAAAGGAAGGAAAATAAGATGAAAACTTATTCACAAAAACCATCTGAAGTTTCTCGCCGTTGGGTATTGTTTGACGCTAGCGAATTACCACTTGGACGTTTGGCTACAGAAATTGCCAAGCATTTGACTGGTAAATACAAGCCAACTTACACTCCTCACATTGACGGTGGCGACTACGTAGTTGTTATCAATGCTGCACAGACAGTCGTTACTGGATACAAGGAAACTGATAAGTATTACTATCGCCACAGTGGTTTCCCGGGTGGAATTAAGGAAACGCAATTCAAAGAAATGCGCGAACGCCACCCAGAGCGAATTATTGAAGAAGCTGTTAAAGGTATGTTGCCAAAGAACAAATTGCAAGCAGAGCGCCTAAAGCGTCTACGCATTTTTGCTGGCAGCGACCACGCTCACACAGCACAAACACCAGAGAAAGTTGAGGTGAAGTAATATGGCTGATACTTATTTCTACGGCTTAGGTCGACGCAAAAGTGCTTCAGCAAGTGTTCGATTGCTTCCTGGAAAAGGCACTATCACTATCAACGGCAAACCTGCCGCTGAGTACCTGGATGGCAACAAAACTCTTCTAGCAGAAGTAACCGATCCACTTGCAATTGTCAGCAAGCAAAAAGAATTCGACGTTACTATCCTAGTTAAGGGTGGCGGCTTAGCTGGTCAAGTTGACGCTATCAAGCTTGGCATCGCAAAGCTTTGACAGCTGCTCACGCTGACCTGCGTCCAGTTCTGAAGAAGGCTGAGCTATTGAAACGTGACCCACGCGAGAAAGAGCGCAAGAAGTACGGTCTTCGTTCTGCTCGTAAGCGCGAACAATTCTCTAAGCGTTAGTACAGAAAAGGCTATCACAAAATACTCCGTTTCACATGCAGGCGGAGTATTTTCATAGTATACTAAAAATATGTTGGACAAGATTATCCATCGCTGGTTACGGATTCCGTATGCATTGAACGTGCATTATTTTTCTCGTCCGGAAAAACCGAAAGCGACGATTTTACTTATTCATGGACTAGGAACTTCGTGGCGAACATGGACGCCGCTGGAGCCGTATTTACCGAAGGACACGCGAGTTATAGCAATTGATATGCTGGGATTTGGCAATTCGCCCAAGCCTGATTGGAAATCCTACAATGTTCACGACCAAGCCGCAAGTATTGTCGCCACTTTGCGTAGGGAATTCATAAATAACGTCGATATTATCATCGGTCATTCTATGGGGTCGCTGGCTGCTGTAGAGCTCGCCAAGCAATATCCGAAGTTAAGCAAGTCGCTGATTTTGTGTAGTCCGCCGATATATTATCCAAGGGTTGACGAAAAAATTCATCATCCAGAGAAAATTTTGCGTGCGCTTTATGAGTTTTTCAATAGTCATCCGCGCAGCTCGAAACGTTTTTTGCAATTCGCTGATCGGCACAATATTTGGCCTGACGCTGGATTTAAGGCTGATGAAGTTACCGCCGAGTCGTTTTTAATCGCCCTGAACACCGCGATTATCAATCAGACGACAATGAATGACATCACTAAGCTCACTCTTCCGATCGCTATCTTGTCAGGCAAACTCGACCCACTGATTGTCGAGAGAAACCTGAAGAAATTGGCAAAAGGCCATAACAACATCACTCATACTTCAATGGCAACTCAGCGGCATGAAATAACTGATAAATATGCAAAGAAGTTATCGGAAATTATGAAAGAGCATTTGGCGGGAGAATATTCACCAAAAACGAGTCATCTTATAGCAAAGTCCAAACGAGGAAGCTTATGATTGAAGTAGAGTCCAAATTTAAGATATCGAGCGACATAACGCGCAATGAACTTCTCGCCATTCTTAAAGACCAATTCATCGCGCCCATCTCAAGCAAACGCCAAATTGATACGGTTTTTCTATTGCCCGAACAAGTTGACGCGCCAATTGTTCCTGGATCGAAAATTATGCGAGTGCGCGATGTTCTTAATCCGGAAACTGGTGAGCTGCAGCGGAGCTTGATGACGCTGAAGGTCGAGGGACAGACAAAGCTAGTGTCTGATGAATATGAATTTGTAGTTGATGACGGAAATACGGCGCGCCAAATGCTCACAGCGCTGGGCTGGCAAGAAGTTGTCACGGTTGATAAAGTCCGCCTTGAATCAAAAACCGAGGACTATACAATTTGCATTGATGAAGTTGCTGGATTGGGACTATTTATTGAACTGGAAATCCTGACAGAAGACGATGCGAACGCTGGTGATATCCAACAGCAAATGCATACATTCCTCAAAAACTTAAATATCGACGGCAAATTATGGAAAATTCCGTACGACACGAGCATTAGAAATCTGTATCTAAAAACAGATACTTGATTAAATTTAGGAAGTCTTATGTCGGTTGAAATTAAAAGATCCAAAAAAGACATATCGGCTGTCTTTACGCGCGTGAAAAATAAATTAGCGCTAGTGCTTGCGGATAGTTCGCAAATTCATCATGTCGGCAGTACCGCGGTACTTGGTTTGGATGGTAAATATCCTAGATATCCTTATTTCTACTAAAGATAGCGAACACATGAACGAGCTGCGGGACAAATTGGTAGCAATTGGATATTTTCCTTCATTAAATCCAAGTTCCCGTCAAGGGTATATCTTCCTGGCATCCCGACAAGAAGAAACTGGCGAGGGTGATATTCATATTCACCTCGCGGTCGCGAATACTGAAACGCACGATAACTTCTTAATTATCAGAGATTATCTAAGGTCTCACAATGACGAAGCTGATCAATATTCAAAGATAAAATATCAATATGCCAAGCAAGCAAATTACGACAGGTCAGCGTATAAAAAACTTAAAGCAGCTTATGTCGATAAGTTATTGCAACGTGCCAGGCAGTGGAAAAATGGCGGCTAATCTCCTCATTCATATTCCGCACGACACGAGCATTAGAAACCTGCAAAATAACGTTAGTTAGCGTATACTTATTAGTATGAAACAAGAAAATAGTCCAATTTATTTTATCACTTCCAATCACAGCAAATTCACCAGTCTTCAAGAACTTCTCCAGCCGCTTGGTGTTGACTTGAGGCAGCTCGATTATGATTTTGACGAAGGACGAGGGCTGGATATTCAGACGATTGCCAAAAGTAAATTATCTCAAGCTAAGAAAGCGTTTCCGAACAAGCGCCTGGTCGTTGATGACCGCGGTTTTTTCATTCCGGCGCTGAAAGGTTTTCCGGGGCCGTTTGTTAAATTGCTACTGAATAGCTTTAGTTATCCCGGCATTATCAAGTTGATGAAAGGCGAGGCTGATCGTCGAGCTATTTTTTCTTTTGCGGTTGGCTATTTTGACGGCGAAAGACCACATTTTCGTAGCCAACGAAGAGGGATTTATCGTTGACGAGCCACGTGGCAATAATCTCCATGGCTGGACGGAATTGTTATATATTTATGGGCATCCGAGCTTTCCTGGTCGTAGTTTGGCAGAATTGAACGACGAAGAATGGCAGGAGTATCTGACGATAATTGAGAAAGTTGACGGGCTCGCGATGCTGAGGGATTATTTAATAGATGTATGAAAGTTGATAATAACCGTATAGATCAGGCTATCATTGCTCGCGAAATAGTAGACCTTTATCGAAATTCGCCAGATAAATATGAGGTGGCGGAGTCTCTTAGCTCGTTATGTTTTGCAATAGCGAGATTGACTGACTGCGACAAAGTTGACTATCCAACAATTGACTGGGATGATTTAGCAAGTAACTTTGATGGCATAGCAACATCCCAAAGTGATGTATCAGCTATACGAAAGATAGAAAATGATATAGCGTCTACATATAAAAATCTTTAAAGATTATAAAGCAACAACTATCATCCCATTACTTAACGATCGAATAATGTTATAATATACCTAATGAAACCATCAAAACCCGTAATTCTCACTGGCGTGCGCGCCAACAACAACATCCACATAGGTAATTACTTTGGGGCTATTTTGCCGATTATCAACATGGCGAAACGTCGCTCGGACGAATATGATATCAATCTATTCATCCCAGACCTTCACAGTTTTACGACGCCAATCGACCACAGTAAGCTATACGACAACACCCTGAACAACGCGCGAGTTTATACCGCCGCCGGATTGCCGCTGGACAATTCTTCCATTCATCTTTACCGCCAAAGTCGTATTTCGGCACACAGTGAACTGGCGTGGATTCTGGATTGTTTCACTGGATTTGGCGAGATGAGTCGAATGACACAGTTTAAGGATAAGGGAAGCAAAGGCGATGCCTCTGTTGGACTATTCAGCTATCCCGTCCTGATGGCTGCCGACATTCTACTTTACGGCGCAACTTACGTGCCAGTCGGCGACGACCAGACTCAGCATTTGGAGTTCACGCGTGATATTGCTGAGCGAATGAATCGTAAGTTTGGCGATCTATTTATCGTGCCGAAACCTGTAATTCAGCAACATCAATTCTTCGGAAAAGATCAAGGACTGAGGATTAAAGATCTCGTGAATCCAGCGAAGAAAATGAGCAAATCTGACGAGAGTGGCAAGGGAATTATTTTCCTTTCTGACGATCCAAAATCGGCGCATAAGAAAATAATGAGCGCAACAACAGATTCAATTGGCAAAGTTCAATACGACAAGGAAAATCAGCCGGGAATTTCTAATTTGCTGGAGATTTTGACTTTGGTTCAGCAAGATGCTGGCAGGGAAGTTACTTTGGAGCAGACCGCCAACGAGTACTTTGGGATGGATCGTTATGGTGATTTCAAGCGAATCGTGGCTGACGAAGTTGCGAAATTTTTGGAGAATTTCCAGAATCGGCTTGCGGCGGTTGATGAGCGAGCAATTGAAGAGAAGCTGGCTTCCAGTGAAAAAGACATGAATGTCATCGCTAATGAAACTTTGTATCGCGTTCAAAAAGCTGTAGGGCTTCGAAAATAGGGAGTAAGTCGCGTGAAAATATTACCTCGGACAGTGCTGAAAATAGCTAGATTGTACAAATTAGCGGACGACAATACGCCTGTCAAATCACTGCGTCGATTGGAAATTGAAACGGACAAATCTCATGTTTTTGCGGAATTTATTTTGAACAAGCAGCATTTTGCACTGCTTTATGGTTCGATTGTCGACGAAAAATCCATTGACGAATTGTGGACGGAAAAACCAGACAATGCCGAGATTTTACCGAATCCGCTAGACCCAGAATTTATCGAAACGCCGTTCCAGGGAAAATACGTCATAATGTTCCGGATTTCGCCAACTAAGGTGCGTTTAGATATTTATTTATCGACCAAATTCGACACGACAATTTCCCGAAGCCTTTGGCAAAAATACATAAAAGCTGGATACGTTTCGGTCAATAATAAAGTCGTGACGACGCCAAAATTTGAGGTTGATGAAACTGATGAGATTGCGCTTAATTTGCCAGAAAAAGAGCAGACAGACGTTGACTTGCCGATTTTATACGAAGATGATGATGTGATTGTCGTCAATAAGCCAAGCGGGCTACTGACGCACGCAAAGGGCGGACTTTCTGATGAGCCGACAGTTGCGGAGATAATTCGTCAGAAGACTTCGTTTGCGACGGACACGGATCGTCCGGGAATTGTTCACAGGCTTGACCGCGACACCTCAGGACTGCTGATTATCGCCAAAAATCCAGAATCTGCCGCGCACCTACAGAGGCAATTTGCCGAGCGAACCGCCAAGAAAACCTACATAGCGATAACCGACGGCAAGCCAAAATTGAAAGCCGCAAAGATAGACCTGCCAATTGGTCGTAATCCTTCAGCACCGAGCACGTTCCGCATAGATCCGAACGGGAAACCAGCTCAGACGACCTACCATGTTTTGACGGAAAATGATACTCAGTCGCTTGTGGAATTGAAGCCGACCACTGGTCGAACTCATCAATTGCGCGTCCATCTGGCACATTTGAATGCACCGATTCTTGGTGATCGAGTTTACGGAAAGTCTTCGGATTGTCGTATGATGTTGCATGCTCAAAAATTAGAGATAACTTTGCCGTCTGGTGAGAAAAAAAGTTTTTTTGAAGCCATAGTTCCTGACGAATTCAAGAAGTTCTTCCCAGAGGATTTATAGATGTCTGAAGTGATTATATCCGCTCGAGACGCTCAAAAAATCAGCCAAATTTCATCGCAATTACCGCACGCACTTTTGGTGATTGCGGATTACGGGCTTGACGGGCTGGGCGTGGCTAAAATGCTAGCAAAAAATAGCGATATTTTTCACCTGAAGCCGCTTCCAGAAAAGCAAACCATATCTGTTGATCAAATCCGCGAACTCATCTCTACGCTCCGAACTTACGCCATAAATCGTCGAGTTATTGTTATTGACGAAGCTGATTCGATGACCGAGCCGTCGCAAAATGCATTCCTGAAAGCACTGGAAGAACCGAATAAAAATACCAATTTTATCCTTGTTGCGAAAAACCCGAAGTTAATGCTCGATACTGTTAGATCTCGTTGCCAGACGTTAATGCTTCATAAAACGACATCCGCCCAAGATAAAAAACTGCTTGAAAAGTACAATTTAGACCCAGCTTCTAGCCAGCAAATTCTTTTTTTGGCGGCTGGGCGCCCATTGTTGATTAAAGAGCTGGCAGAAAATCCAGAAAAATTCGCCGAATATCGACAATTAGCCACCGACGCAAAGCAAATTTTAGCCACAAATCGGAAATATGACACATTCAAGAATCTTGCCAAATACTTTTCTGACCGCCAAAAAGCGATATTACTAACGGATATTATAGTGAATATGATTCGTTTTCAGGCTTTATCTCGCGGGATGAATTCGTCGCTTGAGGAGCAACTTGAAAAAACCACCTCTGTTGCAAGCGCATTAAAATCCAACGCCAATGTCAGGCTGGCGATGACACAACTTGTGATATAATAGTATAGATATGTTTGGATTATTCCTCATTCTAATTTTAATGATTTGGGCGATTTTTTATCATCCGTCAATCAAAGAAACTGGCGATCTGCCAACTAAGATTACTAATAAACTTGATCAGTTATGGGAAATTGCCCAGGAATCAATTCGTGAGAATAAATATTTGCGAGCGGAAAAGGCTTTATTGACAATTTTGCGAGTCGACGAGAAAAACGCCACTGCGTACAACCGTTTGGGAATTTTATACGCCAAGCAGCGTGCATATAAAGACGCCATCGAGTGTTTTGAAATTGCTCAGAGTTTGGAGCCAAGTGCTTCCAGCCTTCATAACGTCGGCTTAATTTACTATGAAACAGAGAATTACGAAAAGGCGTCGCTAGCGTTCGAGCAAGCACTGGAGATGGAAGATGATTTGGCGGCGCGCTACATCGCTTACGCTAAGGTTCAGGAAAAAATAGGAAATACGAAGAAGGTTATCAATGCCCTTGAAAAGGCTGTAGAATTAGAGCCGATTCCTCAGACGTTGAAGATTTTAGCGGAAGCGTATGACAATGCCGGACAGGCTGAATTAGCTGAAGAATTACGTAAGAAAGCTACAAAAATGCTAACTCCGACGACGTCGTCAAAGAAAGCTGACGCGCCACGTCCACGTCAACAGCGCAAAATACATCAACCACGAAAAATAGTTATGTAAACTCTTGTCACAGAGAGAAAAAATTGATAAAATAAATTCAGTTGCCGCTTTAGCTCAGTTGGCTAGAGCAACGGTTTTGTAAACCGTAGGTCCTCGGTTCGAGCCCGAGAAGCGGCTCCACATCACGCTGGAATCGTGTAGTGGCAATCACAGGAGACTGTAAATCTCCCGCCGTAAGGCTTCGTAGGTTCGAGTCCTACTTCCAGCACCAAGTTTGAATTATCGCCTTTACGGGCGATTTTTTTAGACAAGAAAAGAGTATAATATTGACTTTTATAAGCATATGTGCTATTATATGAATATGTTTGAATTTACAAAATCTATTCTGGCATTATGGAATAGCGAAAAAAACCAACGATTGAAACTACAATACGCTTATATTATGTTAGCCATAATTGGGCTAGCTGTAGCGGGATTATTGACATTATTTAACGCTTCATCAGCACACTTGGCGGCATCAGCGTCAGGAATACTGTTCGTTACATTCTTAGTCAATAGCGTAGCGTGGGGAATAATAGAGGCATTCGTCACACCGAAGCTACCAAAAGAAGCCGGTACGCCAGCCAAAAAGTCCACTCGTAAAAAATAGCCCAGTTGATTAAACATGGCTTAATATGCTAAAATTAAGCCTGTTACGCCGCGATAGCTCAGTTGGTAGAGCGCATCCATGGTAAGGATGAGGTCTCGGGTTCAAGCCCCGATCGTGGCTCCATAATAGCATTTCGAAACATCTGCTTTACTAGTCAATTGCGACTGTTTGAAGCGGGTGTTTTTTATTAGGAGCTAAACCAATTTCTCCAGTTCATACGTCTTCCTTGGGGCGTATACTTTTTAATTACGCTATCAACATCGCAGTAAATATTTAATATATTACGTTGTTGTCCTTGTTATGTATAAATCAGAATCGTTTTCGGAAGATTCTATCTTTATCAAATTTGGATATTCCTTGTCTAGCCAGGTTCTCAACTCTTTTCTTTGGAATGCAGTTTCTTCTATATGTTTTTTGGCGGCTGTAAATGTAGATTCCAGTACCTTTATATTTCTCTCAATAAGTTCTGAGTTTTCATCTTTTTTAATTTCAATACTTTGCAACTTTTCTTTGAATTCTTTGAGTAAAACGACCTCATCTTCTTCATCTGCACCAGTACATGCGGCAAATACACATCTACGATTCGCCTCTCTCCGAGAAGCTCTGCTATTTTCTCGAAATTATCAACCATCCTTTGCAGTATATGTTTCCCAATGCCTTTATAATGGACCATTGAAAGCAACTTGATCCACATAATATCTCTAGTGTCGGAGAATAACTCATCCTGCTCATCCAGGAGCGCATCTATAAGAAAATCAGCACGTCTTATAGTGGTGGGGAAATATAATCCAAGATCATTAAGATTATCCTCTATGTCCATTGGATGTGCCTTTTTCATGTATTCCCGAAGCTTTTTGAAAATGTTCTTATCTTCAAGATTAGCTACATTTAAGAGGAGTTTTTTTCTACGTATATCAATGCTTGGTGACCAACCATCTTTCTTTAAGAAATTATATAGTTCTGGATTCAGTTCGTCTAGATTATCTAGAGCTAAAATAAAGCCGAGGGCCCGCTCGAAGATATAAGTACCGGCATCATTTTCTCCCTCACCCAATGTCCCTGTTAATTTATACTCGCCATAATGCTTTATTGGCCACACTCCATCTATTTGTGGCCAAGTATTATTGTAGATTATATTTCCGAAACGAATACTATAATCATCTTTTCCCTCCGTAATAGCGCTCCATGCTCTGTCTACAAGCCAAGAGGCTGCGTAGTACGTCTGGTCTGTGTTTGTGTAATTGAAGTCGTCTTTTGGCATTTTTCTCAGTACTTGTAATGCTGCTGGTAAGACTTTTTGCAGAGGAAGCTTGCCTAGTGTATAATGACAACTCGCCAGATAATAACCTATGGACCCTCTCGCTCTCAAGTCAGAAGAATTTATCTTTGCAATATCTTCACTTATCGTTTTATGAGCCTCATCCGAAAAATCTACGACTACTGGATACCTAAATAATTGTTCTATATTGCCGCTAAGTTCGTCCGTATTCGAGTTATTGGTTTTGACAACTTCGTACTTTGTAAATTTTTCAGAAATATCTTCACCTAACTTTTTGCTTATGCTGGCGAATAAATCGCCTGATTTTGCTTTTTTGATGTCAAAATTATAGAAAATACCCTCAGTATCGTTCTTACCTAGTTTTTCCAATAGATAGCGTAGTCGATACTTTGCAATCGCATCTCTCCCGCTTGATATTTGCTCGAATGTTGCAAAGTTTGTGTCTAAATGATTGAGGTGTCGAATTTCATCAATTGCGTCAATGTAATTAGATAGTGTTATTTCGAGCCGGTCTTTTTTATAATATTCAGCGTAGTTATTTAGAAGCATTCTTTCATCTACTAACAGTGCAGAGTAATTATCAGGATTATTCCACGAATCCATTACTTCTTCGGTTATCTTCTTTTTTGCAAAAGCTCTTGCAACGTTATTGTATACACCAAGAACCGACGCCTCTATTAGATACTTATCATAAACAAATGAACACTTATCGTCGTTACGATCAAAAGTTATATCTTTCTTTTTAAAAGCTATGTTCCCAAATCCGCCATATGTTTTATCTAAGATATTTTTATCAGCAAGTCCAAACAGCAAATCCACAGCCATACTATATGCTTCTTCTTGGCTTTTTTCTTTTGAGGAGACACTCGCGTAGTAATAATGCAAGCCATCGTCTTTGAGAGCATAAATTCTGCTTGACCCACAATTTCCCATCGCACCGCCACTAGAGTATTCGGCATAAATTATTTCATCTGGTTTTATGGCATCCACTATCTTCTTCGTAAGCTTTTCTTTGTCTAGATTCATATTAAGCACTCCTTTCTTAATTCTTGTCAGATTCTGACCATCGCCCAAAGGCGTCGAGGTGAGTCTAGGAAAAACCGCAAATCAGTTTTTGTTATACTGCGCATAATTACACTTATGATTATACCATTTGATATAAATCAGCCCGATTACTGCACGTAGCAGAACTATGCGGAGGGCCGACTTTATACTTTCAACATATTACATCCTTTAGCTTTGTACTACGTCCGGTTAATCTTTTCCAAGAATCTAGCTCTCATGATGCTAAAATTGAGTTCAGATATTGACACGGTATGGTTTTTTAGTCCTTTCAAAAAGTCAGAGAAATATTTATCTTCAAGAAAATTTGCCGCATTTTTTCTGAAAAAATCATAGATATCTTTATATGTGATTATTGTGTATGGTTTTGCTAAGTTGTATTTTGATGTATCAATATGATTGTAGTTTGGCGTAAAAATATAATAATGGCTAATTTTCCCGTATGCGTCGTCGTCAGGATTAGAAATTCGCTTTTCTGTATATTCCTGATACTTATTTAACTGGGAATATCCATCATCTTTTATACCATTTATCCCAGATTTAATTTTGTTTTCTATTACAAAAACATTGTTGTCATCTTCTATCCATAGGTCAATATTATTGTTGCTTTCTCGTATAATATCGAATCTCGGACGAAGGTCATCTACGCCAAGTATCTCACGAACGAATTTCCTAAATATAGCCTTATTATATTGAAAATAATATGCCAATAAGTTCGAAAATGTTAATTCATCATTTTCTTTTCGTATTATCTCTAGGAATGTCAGACCAGCTCCGCGCATTGATTCATCAGTAATCAATTTCTCTGTAGTATCGTCTTTTTCCCAATAATCGTCATTATTAAGTAAGTTTTGCAATTCGACATATGCGTTATAGTCGTCTTGTGCAGAATAGTATTTTCTACCAGATTGATTGCTTATGGCTTTACTGTTTGAGTGAAGTCTAATTAAGCGTATAGTATCATCGTTCGGTTTAAACTCATCGTTGATAGTTAATAGTATTCTAGTATTTTTTCTAGGTAGCCTAATCTTATCAGTTCTGTATGTAAAAAATATGCTAGAATCAGACTCGCCATGGTATATGTTATCACTAAAGACATTGCTAATTGGCGTATCAGCATATTTTACATCATTCGGCGCAACATCAATGGGGCATAATTTTTCCGCTTTAGCAATGACTTCTACAGTAGTTTTTCCCTCAATATTACGCACAAAAATTACGCTTTTGACGGAATGACTACTATCAACCTTTCCACCTGGTGTAATGTATAGATAGTTTCGCCCATTATCGTCTTTAAATAAATTAATTACTTCGTGACCGATATTTGCGCCTTCATTTAGATAAGATCCAGCAAAGAGTTGATTAATGAGTATTTCATCGTTTCTCATGTATATATTTTATCATTTTTATGCATCTCATGATATAGACCAAGGCATTATTATTGAGACACCGGCTGGATGGATATTAGGGTTGAATCGCACATCTTTGATTTACTAGTTGTAATTCATGTTTGACTCACACACGGTTTGGCGACAGGACGAGTGAAGTGGAGGGCAATACTTATCTATTCCTATTTCTTGGTAAGCGATAAACTCGGTTTCGTTCTCAAAATGATTGGTTTGCGTCCGGATCAGTCGTTCTGCATAGAGACTGCTCAATTTCAGAGTAAAGCAGCTATTGGTCTGCCTGATGGAATAAGTAAGAAAGCGGCGATTGAATCGGCAAAGTAAGCATAAAAACTAGTAAAATCTGATATGGTACTAGCATTTTCACTTCACCCATGCTATAATTAGTCAAGACGTTTTATAAAATCTAACGAGTAAAGAGATGGCAAAGAAGAATACGAAACGAAAGCTGATTGGTTTGGTGAGTAACTTGAGCAACCACCGAACTTACTATACTACTGTTAACACCCAGAACCGCACCACAAAAGGTCAGGGTAAATTGACACTACGTAAGTACGACCCAATTGCAAAGCAACACGCTACTTACACTGAGACTAAGAAAAACCTTGGTCGCAACGAAGTTAAGGCTCGTAAAAGCTAATTTAACAGGATTATACAGAAACTCCCTCGCATTCAGAGGGAGTTTTTATTTGGCAAGAATGTTTGGCTATTTCCTCAATCGAGATTTCATATCACGAATGGTATTCATATAGTAAAGAAAAGCGTCGTATGGCGAATCGTACGGGCTAAAATAAGCGTGGACGTCACCGTCGGTAAAATTCTTCGTTCCCATGTAATAGACGTGGTCTGAAGTTTGCAATTTTCGCCAATCGCTAATTAAACCTTCGTCCTTACTATTCAAGACCTCATCTTCAAGCTCATAAACATATCGCAAAGCTTCTTTCTGCAAACTATTTCCATTCCAAGCCGTCAAATCTCGCTCGGCGTCCGCCCACGTTACAGGCGACGGCATACTTATTTCACCAGCAGGCGCATTCGCGTCCAGCGCTTCGCTAACGGTATAGAAAGTATTGCCATCAGCGCTCAGCCATTTATCAACAAAGCTCTCAAAGAAGCCGAAAATCCCAGATTCCGCCCATTGATGTTCGCCGAAAGTTTCATAGTCCATAAACAAGTTAAGCAGTGGCGCGTAACGGACAGAATCTTCCACCCACGTATTAAACTTGTCCGCAGTCAACGGCCATTCATTCCATTTTCGATCGCTAAACCTAAACGCCAAATCATCGCTCAATCGATAATTCTTAAGCAACAATCCAATTTTCTTCGTGCCTCTCGGGCGATATACATAATTCGGACTGCGCCAATTCAGAATCGGATCCCAGCCTTCAGCCAACACGCCCTTAAAGCCATCCTGCTCAGCCCATTTTGCCAAGTCATCACTATATGCCAACTCTGTATTTGCCAAAACTCGCGTTTCCGCACCAAAAATCTCGCGAATTTTCCAGCGATGAAGCTCAACTTGACGCTCGAACTCCTTGCGCGAATAGAAAAACGCCAGACTGTGATGATACGGACTTGATAATATTTCTACTTGACCAGTCTTTACCAAGCGCTTAAAGCTCTCCAAAACTTCAGGATTAAACCTTTCGGCTTGCTCTAAAAACGTTCCACTAAAACTCAGTGAAATCTTAAAATCAGGATATTTTTTCAATAATTTTTCAAGCAAAGCATTCATCGGCAAATACGACTTTTCTGCAACTTTTTGGAATATTTTTTGATTGTCCTGATCTGGATTTTGACCGCCAGAGAAATAGTTATGCTTCCAAGCCACGTCAAATATACTATACTCGCGTATTCGCCACGGTTGGTGTACGTGTAGATATAAAACTATTCCTTTATTTTTATTCATGCCAGCGCTCCTTTGTATAGTTTCAGACATTTTCTAGCGGCGTCTTGCCAGGAAATTCTCGCGTATTCATTCTTAACGTTTTTCTTCAAAGATTTCTGTAAGGCAGGTGATTCAGCGATATTAACAATTTCATCCGCCAATTTATTCACGTCCCAATAATCAAACCGCATAATATTATTCAGAACCTCGCCGACGCCGGATTGACGACTAATAAGTAACGCCGTATCATGGTGCGCCGCCTCCAAGGCAGTCAAGCCAAATGGCTCAGAGACCGAACTCATCACAAAAACATCAATCAAATAATAAATATCTCGCCACTGTTTTCCGCGCACAAATCCCGTAAAAATCATCTTGTTGCTAATCCCTAAATCTGCCGCTAATTCAATCAGTTCATCTCTTTGCTCGCCATTTCCAGATAAAACAAAAACAATTTTCTCATATTTCTCAAGCGCCTTCGCTGCAGCTCGCACAAAATACGTCAAACCCTTCTGAACTGTGAGTCGCGTCAACGCGCCGACAACCGTATAACCATCCTTTTTCAACTCCTCCAAATATCTGTAAGTACTGGCGTCATACTCATGCGGCGGCAAATCAGCCAAATCAATCGCGTTATAGACCACCTCAATTTCTCTGGCGGAATGTGATAATTCTTAACAATTATTTCCTTCGTGATTTCACTAACGGCGATTATCCGATCAGCCATCAATAAGCCTTGTTGCTCAATTTCGTGAACCAGAGGATTTCCTGACTGCTCGCCAGAACGGTCAAACTCCGTCGCGTGAACATGCACAATTAGTGGCGCGCCCGTCATTTCCTTAGCAATTATTCCAGCTTCCATCGTCAACCAATCATGCGCGTGAATCGCGTCGGGCTGATGATTTTTCACAAACTTCCGAACGTATTTACCGTAACGCCTCTGTACGGCACGCATCGGCGAAAGACCATATTCGTCCTTAGCGTTTTCACGATCTTCCTCCGAACCGTTATTATATGCACCCAAATCGTGATAATTCGGCGGTAAAGGAGTAGCTGAATAGATGTTCATATAATCAATTCCAGGATGCTTGGCGGTATAGGGGATAATAAAGTCAATATCAACGCCCTCCGAAGCAAGCGCCTTCGACATCTGATAGCAAGCAACGCCAAGTCCGCCACTATTGTGCGGAGGAAGTTCCCACCCAAGCATTAAAATTTTCATCTCTGAGTTAATTGTAGAACTACGCTTATGTTTTTTCAAGAGATTTTGGGATCTTTTTCACGAGTTTTTTATTTTTCACAATTTTAACATTTGCGACAAAGCTAATTCGTGATAAAATAGTTGCTATAGGAGTGTAGCTCAGGTGGCTAGAGCACTGGTCTCCAAAACCAGGTGTCGGGGGTTCGAGTCCCTCCACTCCTGCCAAGATTCTCGCTGGAAAGGGAATCTTTTTTATTAGTCAAAAATCTGCTATAATTCCTCAATATGAAACCTTTATCACCTTCACTTCCGCATATTATCGCCATGGTTGGTGCGCCAGGTTCAGGGAAGACGCAATTCGCTGTAGAATTTGCGAAGATTTTCAATTCTCCAGTGGTAAGTTCTCGACAATTTGAAGTTTTTACGGACAATACAAAAACCATTTCTGACGCAACATTGTCGCTTTTGGAAGAATTTTTGAAGACTAAGCAAACTGTTATTTTGGATGGATCGACCGATCAGCGCACGAATCGTATGCGCATCAATCGCCTTGCCAGGGAATATGGATATAAAGTCCTATTTGTTTGGGTACAAACCGATCCAGCCACAGCCAAACATCGCTGGATAAAGACTTACGGCGGAAATGACGAATCTTTTGAGCGACGATTGAAGCAGTTTTCAGCGCCACACAGCAGCGAATCCTACGTCGTGATTAGCGGTCGCCACACCTTAAGCAGTCAGGCTCGCACTGTTCTTAAGCAAATTGGCGCCAGTCGCCCAGAAGCTCCACGCCGCCCAATTGCCGGAAATCGCATTAACATAGTTAACCATGACAATTATTACCGACGAAGAATTCGGAGAAATTGTCGTTAAAAAACGTAGCTTAGCGAAGACTGTTAGTTTAAAAATTGCGCCAGATGGACGAATACAAATCACAATGCCGCCATATGCGCCGCTGTTGGCCGCAAAGACATTGATTAAAACTTCCCGGAAGCAAATCCGCGAATTAGTCTCTCAATACCGAGAAAAGCTTTCTTACACGAAAAATCAGCAAATTGGCAAAAGTCATCATTTATTGATACAAACGACCGCGAAACCTTCGAGTGTAAAAATCGTCGGGACGCAGATATTGGCAGAAATCAACGAGGCAGAATCCGTCGAATCGGCCGCAAATCAACAACTTATCCGCAGTAAAATTCTGGTTGCACTCAGAAAAGAAGCCAAGTCATACTTACCGAGGCGATTGTCATTTTTAGCGAAAGAACACGGATTTTCTTTTGCTCGGAGTAAAATCACACACTCATCAAGTCGCTGGGGAAGCTGCTCTTCATCTGGGACGATTAGCTTGAACATCGGGATGATGAACTTGCCATTTGAGCTGATTGATTACGTAATTATCCACGAATTATGTCACACCAGGCATATGAATCACTCGACGAAATTCTGGGACGAAGTTGCCAAATTTGACCCGCATTATAAAATCCACCGAAATGAATTGAAAAAATATTCGCCATACATATAGAAACGCATATGCTTATGTTATACTTTAGCTATGTGGGCGCTAATTTTTCTATTGATCACTCTGAGTGTTGTTTTAGGTGTTATAGCTATTGTTTTACATAAAATATTGTCGGAAATTAGCGATAAATCTGATTATAAAAATGATAAAAAAAGCCTCAGCGAACATCAAAGAATGATCACGCTTATCAATAATATCACCGACGCAATCCTCAGTACGGACGAACATGGAATTATCAATACGTACAATTCGGCGGCGCTTAATTTAATTGACACGAACAGCGGAATTAACGGCGAACATATCAGTCAAGTGCTAAACCTTGAAACGACAGATAAAAAGCCGATTGACATTTTTAAGGAACTTACCAAATCTTCTGCAATTCGCCAGCGCGACGACGTCTTAATGAAAATCGAAGATGGCGATTATATTCGCTTGGAAGTTACGCTTGCGCCAGTTCAGGGCGGCGACAAGATGACGCCGGACGGATACGTGCTTATCTTGCGCGACATCACGAAGACGAAGAGCCTCGAGGAGGAGCGCGATGAGTTTATCAGTGTAGTTAGTCACGAATTACGCACGCCAATTGCTATTGCTGAAGGCTCGCTAAGCAACGCCAAATTGTTGGTCGAGCGTAAAATGACCAGCAAATTCCCGAAGCCATTGACGAATCTCATAAGCAAATTTTATTCTTAGCGCGAATGATCAACGACCTCAGCACACTGTCGCGCGCCGAGCGAGGAGTAGCCGATGAAACAGAAATAATTGACGTGACAGAGCTGGCGGCTCAGATAAATTCAGAATATTCACCTCAGGCGAGCGAAAAAGGTTTGGCTTTCAATTTGGATATCGGCGGACGACTTGGTGTAGTTAAAGTTTCTCGTCTATATCTGGAGGAAATTCTCCAAAACTTCATCACCAACGCCATTCGATATACACAAAAAGGCTCCATAACTTTATCAATCAAGAAAAATAAATCTGGCGAAATCACCTTTAAGGTTATTGATACGGGAATTGGCATTAGCAAAGCCGACATAGCAAAAATTTTCGACAAGTTTTACCGCGCAGAAGATTATAGAACTCGCGAGACGAAAGGCACAGGATTAGGTCTATACGTTTCCGCTAAGTTGGCGAAGAAATTGGGCTGCAAAATTGAGGTAGAAAGCCGATTAAATCACGGATCGACGTTCGGATTCAAACTGAAAGAGTTTAAAAATAATGACAAATAATATTCGGTCAACTTGTTTTTTTGACGTGAATGAATTACAATAACTATTGACAGTCTGTGAAAAACAGACTTTTTAAATTGGGAGAAAATATGGCACAGAAAGGCAAGGCAAGCAGCAAAACTACGGTTCGTCGAATCAAGGCTACTGACGACGCACCAAAAAAAGAAAAAAAGCTGTGGCGAAAAAAATTAATAAACCAACCAAAAATCACCACAAAAGCGTCTAAAAAAAGTCTGGCGAAAAAAAGGTGGATTGATTGGATATTTCAAGGGTGCCTGGGAAGAGTTGAAGCTAGTTCGCTGGCCAACCCGCTCAGCAACTTAGGGCAATGACAGCGGCGGTGCTTATCTTCACCTTTGTGTTTGTCGTTCTGATTTTTATTACTTGACGCCGCATTCAACTGGGGCTTTAACCAAATTTTTGAAATAGAGGAGAGATTATGAGTTCAAAACGATATGATGACAGTAAGCAATGGTATGCAATTCATACCTATTCTGGCTACGAAGAGAAAGTTGCCGAATCAATTCGCCAGCGAATCAATGGTGTTGATATGGCTGATAAGATTTTTGACGTTATCGTGCCAAAGGAGAAGCAAATTCAAATTCGCAACGGTAAGCGTAAAATTGTTGAGGCTAAGATCTTCCAGGGCTATGTCTTGGTTGAGATGAAATTGACCGACGAAACTTGGTACATCATCCGCAACACGCCAGGCGTTACGGGATTTGTGGGCGCCGACACTACACCAACTCCAGTTTCTGAAAAAGAAATTGCGAAAATTAAGAAGCGAATGGGTGTTGAAGAGCCTAAGCATCAGATTGACTTCTCAGAGGGCGAAGTTGTTTCAATTATCGACGGTCCGTTCAAGGGCTTTGACGGCGCCGTGAGCGAAATTGACGCATCTAAGGGCACTTTGAAGGTTATGGTCAGTATGTTTGGTCGTGACACTCCAGTCGAGTTGGACGCCTTGCAGGTTAAAAAAGTTTAGCTTGCAATTTTAAGCATTTTTCGATATAATATTCGAGTTACGCACTACAAACTATAAGGAAGAACTATGGCAAAGAAAATTATTGGTAATTTGAAATTACGCATTCCAGCCGGTCGAGCAACAGCAGGTCCTCCAGTGGGATCAACGCTTGGTCAGTGGGGACTAAACATGATGGACTTCATTAATCCATTCAATGACGCTACAAAAGACATGATGGGTAAGGACGTAATTGTTCACATTCAAGTTTACGAAGACCGAACATTTATTTGGAACTCACTTGGTCAGCCAGTTGACGACATGATTCGCGAAAAAGCTGGCATCCAAAAGGGTAGCGGCAAGCCACACTCAGACAAGGTCGGTAAGATTACTCGCGCACAATTGCAAGAAATCGCTGAGGCGAAAAAAGACCAATTGAACGCAATCGACATCGAAGGCGCAATGAAAGTTATCGCCGGATCAGCACGCTCAATGGGCGTTGAAGTCGTCGACTAATCTACAGAACTTTAGCAAATAGCCCCGGACTTATCGGGGTTATTTTATGGTAAAATAAATGATTGTGAAGAATATTTTAGACAACAGTGTAATCTCCGCGCTTAAAAATGAGCAATTGATAATTGCTAAAACTGATACGATTTACGGAATATTAGCCGCTGCCAATTCAGAAAAAGCCGTCGAGAAATTATACGAAGTTAAGCGGCGCCCCTTGGATGAACCCGTTATTATTTTGGTTGCGGATATTGACGACATTCCTAACCTCACGCCGTCGATCAAACACAAATATCAAGAAATCTCCAAAAATAGACCAACAACAATCGTTACCAAAGTGAGTCCTAATTTTCTGCCACACCTTCCGAGAAACGGCGGAACATTAGCATTCAGAGCTGTGCCAGAATCTCCATTGGCAGAGTTAATTCGAACCGTCGGTCTTTTGGTCGCGCCCAGTGCAAATCCATCTGGAGAAGAACCGGCAAAGAACGTCACCGAAGCGATAAATTACTTCCACGAATTAGTGTCAATTTATGTCGATTCTGGAGAAGTCGCCAACGCTCAACCGTCGCAAATTGTCCGAATCAACGAGGGCGGGGAAATTGAGTTTTTAAGAAGATAATCCTCGGAAAATTACCAAATAAAAAAGACTTCCTCTGAATTACGGGGAAGTCTTTTTGCGTGAGTTACTTCACAAACGGATGCGCAATCTCCAAATCTGGGCGCTTTTTCCGCAATTCTCAGCAGCTCGTTATACTTGGCAATTCGTTCTGAACGCGACATTGAGCCGGTCTTAATTTGACCCGTACCCAAACCGACCGCCAAGTGAGAAATCGTTACATCCTCCGTCTCGCCAGATCGGTGGCTCATCACCGTATTCCAGCCAGCATTCTTAGCCATCAAAACAGCTTGAATCGTCTCAGTCAATGTACCAATTTGGTTCGGCTTGATTAAGATAGCATTGCCAGCCTTTTCTTCAATTCCGCGCTTCAATCGCTCGACATTCGTCACCAAAAGATCGTCGCCAACCAATTGCGCAAAATTGCCCAAATCAGCCGTCATTTTCTCCCAATCTTCCCAAGCTTCTTCGTTCAATCCATCCTCAATCGAGAGAACAGGGACGCGTTCCAACAGGGCTTTATACGTGCGAATCATTTCGTCAGCCGACAGAATTCGATGTTCAGTCGCCAAGTTATATTTGCCGTCCTTGTAAAGCTCGCTCGCCGCAACGTCCAGCGCAAAACCAAAATCCACGCCTAATTTATAGCCAGCCTGCTCGATGGCGCGAGATAGCAATAAAATAGGCTCCATATTACCATTCCTGACATGAGGAGCGTAACCTCCCTCATCGCCAACCGTCGTAGGGTAGCCTTCGTCTTTCAGGATTTTTGCCAACGCGTGAAAAACTTCCGCGCTCATTCGAACTGCGTCCGCAAAAGTTGCCGCGCTAGTTGGAATAATCATATATTCCTGAAAATCAGTCGCACCCAACGCATGCTGACCGCCGTTCATCACGTTGATCATCGGCATCGGCAGGCACATCGCAGGATTTCCAGCCAAGCTATTGACGTATTGATACAACTCCACGCCACGAGACTTAGCAGCAGCTTTTGCCACAGCCAGCGACACCGCCAAAATAGCATTCGCACCCAAACGCGCCTTATTCGGCGTACCGTCCAGACTCTTCATTTCTCGTCAATTGCGGCCTGGTCAAACGGATTAGAACCCTTCAAAGCCTGCGCAATCTCACCATTGACATTTTCGACCGCACGGAGTACGCCTTTACCGCCAAACGCCAACTCGCCGTCCCGAAGCTCAACAGCCTCGAAAGAGCCAGTGCTTGCGCCAGACGGAACAGCCGCGCGCCCAAACGAGCCATCGCTCAAAGTCACGTCAGCCTCAACCGTCGGATTTCCACGCGAATCTAAAATTTGCCTTGCTTGTATGTTTGTAATTGTTATATCCATAATTACTATTTTATCAAACATTTGCCTCAATCTCTGAAAATATGGTATAATTTCAACATTATCAATCAATGTTGGGAGGCTGATTTGTTAAGATGACAAATCGCCGTTCGCACCACAGAAAGGATTTTTATGGCAAAGAAAGCCGAATTACTAGAAAAAGCAGCAGAACTAAAATTAGAAGTCAGCGAAAAAAACACAATCGCTGAAATTGAAGCAGCAATTGCAGAAGCTACAGACGCAAGCAAATCTCACGACAACAAAGACAAAGACGTTGTCGCTGAACGTGAAGCCGTAGTCGCCAAATCTGGCAAACGCAGCCAAAAAGCTCTTGACGAAGCTGCTGAAAAAGCAGAGAAGGAAGCTCGCAAGGAAGCTGGCGACACCACTCCACAGTCTGACGATACTGAGGCTCACGTAAAGAAGGGTCCAAAGCCAGTTACTCGTCCACGCTTGGAGCGCCGCGGTAAAAAATATCAAGACGCTGCAAAAAACGTTGAAAAGAACAAATTGTACAGCTTAGACGAAGCTTTGAAATTGGCCACTGAAACCAGCCCAGTTAAGTTTGATGCTAGCGTTGAAATCCACATCCGCTTGGGTGTTGACCCACGCCAAGCCGACCAAAACATTCGCTCAACCGTAGCATTGCCACACGGTACAGGTAAGGATGTTCGCGTAGCAGTTTTTGCACCAGAATCAGAACACGCTGCCGCTAAAAAAGCCGGCGCTGACATCATCGGTGACGAAGAATTCCTAAGCCAATTGGATAAGGAAGAATTGAACTTCGACATTTTGGTCGCAACTCCACAGTACATGCCAAAGCTTGGTAAATACGCACGTTTGCTTGGTCCACGCGGTTTGATGCCAAATCCAAAGTCTGGCACTGTTGCTACCGACGTCGCTAAAGCCGTTTCTGAAGCGAAAGCCGGAAAAGTTGAATACCGCGTTGATAAGCAAGCCATCGTTCACTTGTCAATCGGTAAAGTGTCATTCGGCGCTGAAAAATTGTCAGAAAACGCACGCGCATTCTTAACCAGTTTGAACTCCCAAAAGCCATCCAGCTTAAAGGGCGTTTACGTTAAGAGCGTTGCAATTGCCACAACTATGGGCCCTGGCATTAAAGTAGAGAACTCTCTGTAATCTTTACGTTTCAGCCAATTAAATCCCGTCGATTCTGGCGGGATTTTTGCGTTACTATTGCATTTTTCATTTTTTATGATAAAATAGTAAAGTCCGCCTAGATGCTGATGTTCAAGTGAGTTCTTGATTTCCAGCCAGGCTGGATAAAAGAACCTTAACATCTGTATCTAGATCGTCTACGAAAAAGGAAGGATGCGAAATGCATCACAGACACTACAGGACGCCCTTGTGGGTGTCAGTCGTGGCGGCTCTCGCCATGCTTGTCGCAACGACGCTCCTCTTCGGAGGAGTAACGCACGCCGCCGCCGACGAGGCACAGTCCTCGTCTGGTATCGAAGTGGCGTCTACCGCCACTACCGGTCACCAGATGACCGCCGAAATCAACCGAGTCACGTCTTCCGGCACTCACATCACATCGACTGTGAGTGTACAGGGAACGTGGGCGGTTGACAAGCTCGAAAAGGGCCAGAGCTTCACGATCGAAGCCGGCCCCTACCTCAGTGGTCCAGTAACTTTCCTTTCACCCTTGACACGGGTGAAAGGATCGGTGAATGCGTGACCAGTGAGGGCACCCTCACTTGCACAGTCACCGAGGAGGTTCCTGCCTCCATGGTCGACAAGACCAATGTCACCGGGCATTGGTGGGCTGACTCTAAGATCCAAGAGGCTTCGGTTGGTCGGACCGTTACCGAACTCACCCTGAACGGAAAGACGACGTCTGTCACGTTCGGTGATAGCAACGGTGATGGTACATGCGATAGGGACTGCGGTCCTGTGCATTACCCCTACGCAAGTATCGACAACTTCAAGGCGGGTTGGATCAACCATGACAACTCCACCTCATGGATGATTAGTTGGATCGCGGAGCCCGGTGTGGAATACACCATCCGTGATTTGTATACTGAACTCTCCGACCGCGTCGAGTGCGCCACGGGGGTAACGTGGGACCCCGACACCACGGACAAGATAACCGCGGAACGGGTTGACCCTCACACAATCAAGATGGTTGCCCCTGACAACGCGAAAGTGTGTGTAACCTACACGCCTAATCGTATGTATGCTTCCGATGGCGAGAAGACGGTCACCAACAAAGCTGAGGTCAACGGTGTGGTGTACGAATCCACAGTTGAAATCAAGAGTGCGGGCGGCACGGATGGCAACGGAACGAATGCTCCGAAGCCGACCCCCACGCCGACTCCTACTCCGGAGCCCACGCCGACCCCGGCACCCGCGCCGACCCCGTCGACGAGCCCCACACCGAGTCCGTCGGCAACGCCGAGTCCGACGCCAAGTCCGTCGACATCTACGCCTGTGACGCCAACTCCGGCGCCATCGGCATCACCGACCCCGACACCATCGGCATCACCAAGCCCGACACCCACGCCGAGCACGACACCGTCGGCGACGCCAGCGCCCGTGCCGTCGACAACACCGGCACCGAGTCAGACGCCCGTGCCACACCGGCACCGACTGCCAGTGACCGGCGGCACTACCGTAAGTGTGGCCACTAGCGCAATCGCGCTTCTGGCCATCGGGGGTGTTGCCATTTGGTGGGCGCGCCGTCGTCAGACGGCACACTCGGAGAGGTAACCCATCTCGTCGAGGGGTGTTAGTTTAATCGACTAGCACCCCTCGGCAGAACATACAGATACAGAGAGAAAGGAGGTTCGCCCGCCCGCTCCACCACGGAGCGGGTTTTCTCTTTGGCTAAACATAGACGCCTATTGATTTTATTACGTTATTATTGTAAAATAACAAATATGTCAGAGTTAAATAACGAGAGTCTATTAGAAGGCGCTAAATGCGCGGAACTGTCCGCCAAAGAAACTGATCGCTTGTTTTTCCAAATAAACCCAAACACTCCAGACCAAAATTTAAGAGGGGTCAGGAAGACAGAAGCCGCGGAGGCTGCCATAGATATGTGCCGAAAATGTCCAGTATTAAAGCAATGCTTAGAGTATGCGCTCCGCCACCCAGAATCTGCCGAATATGGCGTATGGGGAGGCACAACTGTCACTCAACGCAGGAGAATATTACGATTAGGCGAAAATGCGATAAATAAGGCGATTGAATCGGCTGGAAAATAATCGCCAGAGCTCTTGTTTTTCGTTGTCATTTCTGCTACAATGGTCTGGAACATTACCAAAGACAGTGGCGACTTGACGTAAAACAAGTATAAAAATGCCACCGAGGGATGAAACTAACAGTTTTATTTGACGTCTTTGGTAGTGCGAGAATCAAAGACGTTTTTTTGATTCTCCATTACCGCACGTTAACAAATTGGCACATAACAAATTAACTCAATCAAAGAAAGGATTTTTATGGCAATTTCACGCGATAAAAAACAAACTTTGGTTGCTGAACTGACAGAGCTATTAAAAGACGCTAAGGGTACGGCTTTTGCTCGATATCAAACCCTTACCGTTGCCGACCTACAAGAACTACGCAAGGCAGCTCGCGAAGCGGGCGTTACCATCAAGGTTGTTAAAAACCGATTGGTACGCGTAGCTCTTCAGGAAATCGATACTTACAAAGAAACCGACACCAGCTTATTGATTGGTCAATTGGTTTACGCTGTAAGCACCGAAGATGAAGTTATGCCAGCAAAGGTATTGGACACGTTTGCAAAACACATCCAGCATTACAACTTGCAGGTGGCTTCTCAGGCGAAGGCTTGGCAATTAGCGAGGCTGACGTTAAAGCATTGGCAGGTCTACCAAGCAAAGACCAGCTCGTTGCTCAAGTGGTATCACAATTGCTATCACCAGTACACGACACGGTCAACGCGCTTGGCGGCAATTTGCACGGACTTTTGGACGGCATCGAAGCCAAAGCTGCTGCTTAAGTTTAGCAATCGACACTAGTAACGTTGCAACAATCGCAACAATATAATAATAAAGGAGAATATCAATGGCTGATATTAAGAAATTGGCTGAAGAACTTGTAAAATTGACAGTTCTAGAAGTTAACGAATTGAAAAATCATCTTAAAGAAGAATACGGCATCGAGCCAGCTGCTGCAGCTGTCGCTGTTGCTGGTCCAGCTGCTGGTGGTGACGCTGCTGCTGCTGACGAAAAAACTGAGTTCACAGTTACTTTGAAAGACGCTGGCTCTCAGAAGGTTGCAGTCATCAAGGCTGTTAAGGAAATCACTGGCCTAGGTCTAGGTGAAGCAAAAGCTATCGTTGACGGCGCTCCAGCACCAGTCAAGGAAAAAGTTTCTAAGGACGAAGCTGAAGCTGCAAAGAAAACTTTGGAAGACGCTGGCGCTACTGTCGAGCTTTCATAATTTGTTATATAACGCCAATTTGTTTCGTTTAATCACCGTCCGCTCTGGGCGGTGATTTTTATGTCGCCAATCTTAATATCACGAACCACACATCATTTTCAAGAGTAAAATTTGCAACACTTTTTTACTCGTATCTTATAGCGCTGTGGAAAATTGGATAAAAATAGATAACGCGACTTGATATAAATGTAAGGATATGCTATATATTAGTTAAGTATTATAAAAATAGACAAAGGAATTGCGAGAACCATGTCTGAATTACCAGAAAAGCAAATTAAGCGTCTGAGGACACTTATTCAAGAGGCGGAAACCAATTTAGCTGCCGCAAAAGAATTATTGATTAGTATTATTGGCGACGATGGACAAGTTGTCACACCAAAAAATTCGTCAGATGATGTGACAGGAAAAATTATCGAAGGCGTATTTGACGGACAGATGATGCTTAGTCCAGACGGCAAAAATTACCCAATCCCAGCCAACTACGCTTCAAAGTCGAAGTTGGTTGAGGGCGACCTGATGAAATTGACAATCGCTGAAGACGGCAGCTTTATCTATAAGCAAATCGGTCCTGTGCCACGAAAGCAAGTCATCGGAACACTTGTCCAGCACGACGGAATTTACTACGTCGAGGCTTCTGGCCGCGAATATCGTATTTTGCTTGCTAGCGTAACTTACTTCCGAATTAACGTCGGCGACCAAGTTACAATCATCATCCCTGAAGACAATCCTGACGCAACTTGGGCTGCAGTCGAAGCTGCATTGTAAATATTATGATACCGAGCGAATTTCTGCTCAGTTACGCCAGTTTTAACGCTGACAATAAACCCTTTATTGAATGTCAAGTTGGTGATAAAATTGAGCGTCATGAATTGTTCGGGCAAGATTTATCTCTTAAGTTTGATTTTTCTGTCAAATATTGCACGGGTTGGGTGGATTTTGAGAATCGCTGTAGCCAAATTTGCCCAGACCACGCCACGGTTGATGAAAAGTATGAAAATTGCTTAAAATGCCGCGACAAAACCGGCTTTAATCCAGCATTTTATAACGCCAGTTCGGTTTCCGTCCAACAAGAAAAAATCAATCAAAATCCGCACTTTGTTTACTTGGCGTACTTCGCGCCGAACGTCATAAAAGTCGGAATCTCGCAAGAAGAGCGCGGAATTCGGAGATTATTAGAGCAGGGAGCACGATTAGCCGTAAAATTAGAAACGTTTTCTTCGGCATTAATTGCCAGACAATATGAGGCGAAATCTCCAAGCTGGATGGAATAGTTGAAACTCTGCCAGTTCATAAAAAGATGGAATTGATAAAACTACCTTTTGACCGTGCGATTGGCGAAAGGGAATTGCGGCAAAAATTACTTGAAATTGAGCAGAAAATTGGCGTGTCGTTTCCGAAATCCGAGCTAATTCCTTGCGAAGATTATTTTCAAACCGCTGGTGTTGATTTGTCACGTGTCGTTTTAATGAAGGATTACAGTCAATTGGTCGGACATGTACGCAGTGTCGTCGGCTCAATTGTCATCACTGATTACGGCGGTCAGCTGCTGGCTTACAATATCAAAAAGCTTATTGGTTATCGGGCGCAAAAAGTTGACGGCGTCATTGAGCTGGATTTACCGACCGAGCAATTAACGTTATTTTAAAATACAAAAAATTACCATTTATTTATCTAACTCCAAAAGGAGTTATCATGGCTTACTTCGACGGACAACCTGCTATTGTGCACAGGTCTGGAGGGCAGATCAACGTCTACTACGGCGGAGCTTTCGCTCCAGATGGACATGGACACGTCAAAGCCACAGGTGGACCCCTGGGCAAGAATACCGTCTATTAGAGGCTGCCTGAGAGCGAGGGTGGTCAGGTTATCGTCGACAACGCATGGGAAACCATGAACGGCAACGACTTGCGCGATCACCTCACTGACTTCTGAGTCATAAGACCTGGATATGTCTGAAAACTATCCATCTTACCTGGTATAATTTCATTATGAACAATTACTCAAATTTTGTATTTCCGTCTGTAGTTTTTGAAGCATTTCCAATTCTGAAAAAATTGGGTTATGTTCGACAATTCGCACCACTGATACCGCTTAGTCCAGATACGACTTTTCATCTATTCGGCGGTAAGGATGGATACTTTCTTATACTAGTTATGACCGACTATGCCGACCCAATAGATCAAAGTCAAGAGTTAAAGAATATTTCTGGTGAATATGCGTTTGAGTTTACTAAGCTTATCAAACCGTATAGTAACGATGAATATATTGAGATAAAAGAAAACGACGAAATACTTGAAGATCCAACCGTGTCAGACCATAATAGCTACTACCGTTTTTATGTCGCCGAAACAAAACACAAAATAGATCTGCGCTATCCATAAAAAATGCCGTTTTCTGCTATAATTATCTCATGAGGAGCATGAGGGGATGAGTCAGGCGCTATATCGTAAATATCGCAGTCGCAGTTTGGATGAAGTTTTAGGTCAAGATCACGTGACTAGTATTTTACGTCGAGCGTTAGAGCAGGGAAAAATTGCTCATGCGTACTTATTGACCGGACCGCGTGGCGTGGGAAAAACATCGGTGGCGCGAATTCTGGCGCACGAGATTAACCACTTGCCATATGATGACGACTCCTCAAACTTGGATATTATTGAAATTGACGCAGCCAGCAATAACGGCGTTGACGACATTCGAGCCTTAAGAGAAAAGGCTCAAGTCGCGCCTGTTTCTGCGCCGAAAAAAGTTTATATCATCGACGAAGTTCATATGCTGTCAAAATCGGCATTTAACGCGCTATTAAAAACCCTGGAAGAACCGCCAGAGCACGTGGTGTTTATCTTAGCTACAACTGACGCCGACAAACTTCCAGCCACCATTCTTAGCCGTGTGCAACAATTTTTCTTCCGCCCAATTCCGACGGAAATTATGACGCGCCAGTTAATGAATATAGCGAAAAAAGAGAGATTTGCAATTGAAGAGGATGCCGCCAGGTTAATCGCTGAACGTTCCCGTGGCGGATTCCGTGACGGCATTAGCACGCTTGACCAATTGTCGATTTTAGCAACTCCAGACCAGCCACTGACGGCGAATATGGTTACCGAATATTTGGGACTGAGCGACGCGACGATGCTCGGCAACTTATTGGATTCATATCCATCCGACGACAACGAGAAAGTCTTAAACATCTTCCAGGAATTAGAAAATAGCGGCGCAAATTCAGTTGTTGTGTCGCATCAATTACTGTCAATTGCTCGCAATAGATTGCGAAAAAATCCAAACCTCGTTGGGCTGGTTCAGCAATTGATTGAGGTTGATCGGCACCCACACCCAGACTTGAAATTATTGACGATATTCATGAATAGCAATTCTCAGCCAACAGAAAAGCCAGTTGCGACAAAGAAAGATACAACTCAAGCTGCGCCCCAAAAACCCGCCACAAAACCAACACCAATTAAGCCCGCCGAGCCAGCCAAACCGACCGAAAAGCCGATTGAAAAAGAAGCAAAACCAGCCGAGCCAGCGAAAAAAACTGCCGCAAAACCAAAGAAAACCGACGCGCAGCTAGAACTAAATTGGGAAAAAGTCATTGAAAGAGCAAAGGGGAAATCCCTCGGGCTGGCGTCATTGTTGCAGAAAAGCCAGTGGTCGTTTGATGGTGAAAAATTGACAATTTACGCAGGTTCTGCGTTTTATAAGAAAAAGCTGGACGACGCGAAGAATAAACCATTGATCTCGGAAATTATCTCAGAAGAAACTGAGATGGATTTGGAAATTGATATAATTGGAGAGAAGAAGCCGCCAGAGGACGAAAAATTGGCGGAAATTGCAGAATTAATGGGTGGCGGCGAAGAAGTTAAGCTGGAGGATATTTAATGGCAGATAAAAGCGAAGAAGTAAAAGGGAAGATACCGCCACAAAATTTGGACGCGGAAAAGAGTTTGCTTGGGGCGGTTTTAATTGACGAGGAAGTTTTGGCGGATGCCGCAGAAATTACTCACCCTAGCGATTTTTACGACAAGAATCACGGATTGATTTTTGCTGGAATGATGCGGCTATTTGAAAAACACAAGCCCGTCGACCTTCTGACCTTAACCGACGAATTGAAGCGAAAGGACGAACTGGAATTGGTTGGCGGATCGGCATATCTGACAGAGCTAACAAACTACGTCCCAACGGCAGCGCACGCATCGGCTTACGCGGAGATGATTGCGCAAGCAGCGGTTCGCAGGCGTCTGATAAAAGCAAGCGGTGACATTTCCGAGCTTGGATATGACGAATCGACGACCACGCAGGAATTATTAGAGAAGGCCGAAGCCGAGCTTTTCAGCGTGTCAGACCAATCAACCAAGCAAGATTTGGTCAGTCTGGAAAGTATTCTGACGGATAGCTTTGATCGAATTGAAGAGCTCAGCAAGAATAAAGGTTCTCTCAGAGGAGTCCGCACTGGCTATCGCGATCTGGACAACATGACCGCTGGTTTGCAAAAATCAGACTTGATTATTCTGGCGGCGCGTCCAGCCATGGGTAAGACGACACTGGTGACAAACTTGGCTTATAACGTGGCAACGATTGAAAAAAATCCTGTCCTATTCTTCAGCCTAGAGATGAGCAAGGAACAGTTGGTCGACCGTATGCTGGCGGACGCGTCGGGAGTTGATAGCTGGAATATTCGCACCGGAAACCTGAGTGATGAAGATTTTGCGAAGTTGTCTGAGGCTATGGGAGAAATGGCTGAGGCGCCAATTTACATCGATGACACACCAGGGCTATCAGTTTTGGAAATGCGAACTAAAGCGCGTCGAATTGCTCATGAAAACCAATTAGGACTAATCATCGTCGACTATTTGCAGCTTATGCAGGCCAACGGAAACCACAACGGGAACCGCGTTCAGGAAGTGTCGGAAATTTCCCGTGGACTGAAGCTTATTGCTCGCGAGCTGAATGTGCCACTAATTGCCCTGAGTCAGCTGAGCCGTTCTGTTGAATCGCGCACGCCGCCAATTCCACAACTAGCCGACCTGCGTGAATCCGGTTCCATTGAGCAGGACGCCGACATCGTGAGCTTTATTTATCGCCCTGGATATTACGAACCTGACAACCCAGAAGTCCAGAATATTACAGACTTAATTATTGCTAAGCATCGTAACGGCCCAGTCGGTAAAGTCCAATTGTACTTCCACCCAGAGCGCCTACGCTTTATGAGTCTGGATCGCAAGCATGAATAGAATTGTGTTATAATCATACCAATGAAAAAGCAAAAAGTTACCGATATATTCCTTTACCGATGGCGCTACGTTTTCGGCTATACGTTGCTGGCGCTGCTATACATAGGAGCTATTATAATTTCCGCGTTGCACGTGCCGGGAGGTTTGTCGCAAGCAGAAATCGACATGGTCAATACGACAAATCACTTAAACTTCAGCATCGAGGGAATCGCCGTTACAAATCTGCCATTTCACCTTCTTCAATTGCTATTCTTCAAGCTATTCGGCGTCAGCTTATTAACAATTAAAGCGCCCGCCGTAATCCTTTCAATCGCCAGCTCTGTCGCTATCTTTTTCCTCTTAAAGCGCTGGTTTAAGCCGTCCACGACAATTCTATCGCTATTGATCATGGCAACGACTGGACAATTCTTATTCATCGGCCAAAGCGCAACTGTTGGCATTTTATACATCTTTTACACTGCGCTAACTTTACTTTTTGCCACGTTAATTCTCCAAAAAGCCCAGAACGCTTCCATTTGGCGAATCAGCTTAGCCATCACCACGGCACTCAGCCTCTTCACTCCATATTTTTGGTACATCAATCTGGGACTTCTGATCATTGCCCTCCTGCATCCACATCCGCGATATTTTCTCGTCTCCAGAAAACATCGCAAGTCTTGGATTGTGCCGTCCGCTATTTTATTCACAATTGGTTGTGCGATTGGTTTTCTTTGCTATAAATCCCACGCGCTATTTTACAACCTCATCGGTATCAACGGTCTAAGTTTTGATATCGTTGCGAACCTCAGGACTTTATATTACACATACATCCGCATTTTCCCATCAGTCGTAGGAAACCAAATCACGCCAATTATGGACATCAACGCAATGGTGCTAATCGGACTAGGATTATTCCGCAGCTTCCAAAAATCTCCAGCGCCCGCTCGTTTATGATTTGGTCGTGGCTAATCTTAGCATTGGCGCTACTCATCTTCCAGCCAAGCTTAACCCCAATAATCATCATTCCGCTATTCATTCTCTTAGCGGTCGGATTGGAATCCCTAATGAACATGTGGTACGGACTTTTCCCGCGCAATCCATACGCTCGCGGCACAGGACTGGTTCTTATATCAATGTTAATCATCGTTATGGTGGCAGGCGGCAGCTTCCGCTACATTGATAGTTATCGTTATTTCCCAGAAGCAACTTCACGCTTCAATAAAGATTTGTCTCTGCTCCGTAAGAATACCGCGCCGACCGATTCATTCTCGTTATTGGTCAGCAAAGAAGAATCGCCAATTTACGAAGCGCTTAAAAAGCACAACTATCACCAAATATCAATTATCCACACAGCACCAGCAAACGTCGGACAAACTTTATACGTTAGCCACAGCGTAAAGTCTCAAATTCCGCAGACTTACTCTGGGCACTTGTCGTCAGTAATTGTCAATGGCCATAAGGACGGCGACCGATTCTATATCTACACATCCGACCGCAAATAGGGTATAATTGTAAGTGTTAAATAAGGAGGAATATGGCGTTTGATCAGGTAAAAATGCTGCAACAATTACGCAAAGCACAGAAACAATTAGGCAAAGAAATCATCGAAGTTGAGGCTGGCGATGGTGCTGTGATCGTGCAAATCACTGGCGAGTTAAAGATTAAATCTGTAAAAATTGACCCAGAAATGGTCGACTTGGAGAATATCGAAGAGTTGGAGCACTGGATCGAAATCGCAGTTCGCGACGGTATGACAAAGGCTCAGGAAGTCGCTGCCGAAACTATGAAGCCATTGATGGGCGGCCTAGGCAACTTGCCATTCTAAAGCCATGTCAATCGACATTTTACCAAAGCTCTAACTGCTTTAATTGATGATTTTGGTAATCTACCTGGAGTTGGACCGCGTACGGCTGAAAGATATGCCTACGCGGTTTTACGCCGTAACCCCAAATCTGCAAAGCAATTAGCGCATTCATTAGACCAATTGCACGACCGAGTAAAAACCTGCCCGAAGACATTTGCGTTGATCGACTCAGATGACGATGTGTCGCCTTTATACGCAGATTCGAACAGGAATAAAAAAGTCGTTTGTGTAGTCGAGGAGCCGCTAGACATCGTTGCTATAGAAAGAACAGGGCAGTTCCTGGGCACGTATCACGTGCTGGGCGGCGTTATCTCACCAATTGACAATATTGGACCGGAGCAATTACATATCCCAGAACTAATTGAGCGTATAAAAACAGACGACGTTCAAGAAATTATTATCGCCACGAACGCTTCAGTTGAGGGCGAGTCGACCGCGCTATTCCTACAGCGCTACATCCAAGAAGCTGGATTGAATACGACTATCACACGCTTAGCTAGAGGTATTCCAGTCGGCGTTGACCTTGAGTACGCAGACCAAATTACACTGACTCACGCACTAGAAGGTCGAAAGCAGTTATAGATTCAACAGCTTCATCGCCAATAAAAAATACCCGCCATCTCGGCGGGTATTTCGTTGCTAGCTTAGCTTATTACATTTGGCGGCGGCTAGCGATGTAAGCGATAGTAGCTGTAGTTAGTCCACCTAGGCCTAGTGCTGACATAATCGCGTCACTTGCACCAGTCGTTGGCAATTCTGGGCTAGGTGTTGGTGTTGAAGGAGTGTTTGGTGTAGGAGTAGGAGTTTCCTTACATTCGTCCAAGTTGGTCTTGTGAATCTTTTCGTTAAACTCTTCCTTCTTAATCTCCTTAGTGTACTTCTTGCCACCTTCTTCAATTACACAGACTGTGATCTTAGCAGGAGTTTCCTTACATTCGTCCAAGTTGGTCTTGTGAATCTTTTCGTTAAACTCTTCCTTCTTAATCTCCTTAGTGTACTTCTTGCCACCTTCTTCAATTACACAAACGATCATTTTTGGCTCTGGCTTAACCGTAACAGTTTTTTGACAGTTAGGGTTTTGTCTCTTAACTTCACCAGTTTCTTTACCGTTTACAGTAATAGTAACTGTGTAGTTGCCTTCTTTTGCGTAAGTGTATTGAATTTCTGATGAGTTAGTTGTCTTGATGTTGTTATCACCGAAGTTGTATGTGTAGCTGGTGATAGATGCGCCACCCTTGGCAGTTGCCTTAACGCTGAACTTGAAGGTGTTACGAGAAATTTCAGTTACTTGCAAAGCGTCACATGTTAGAGCAGGCTTTGCTGGAGGTGTTGTTGGGTTACCCCAAACTGGGTTACCACAGTCTTTAATCACACCAGTGATAAATGAGCCGCTATTGTCAAACCATGCGTAAATATTGTAGCTCTTAGGTCCGTCAACGAAGCTCTGACCAGTTGTGTATTGGTAGTAAGTATATCCGTTTGAGGTCTTATAGCTACGTTGTGGCTGAGGCTGACGAGTACCAGCTTTAGACTGTACGGTTATAGCGTTTGTAGCCACAACACGACCGTCAACTGTAATATTACCATTTGCGTCAACTACACCCTCGCGCATGTTTGAGCCACCTTGAACCATGGTCTCGGTAACGTACCACTCTTTGTATAGTTCTTTAATTTCTGTACGACTGTATGCTGTTTGCAATTCTGACATAGAATGTGTACCACAGTATACAACGTTAAAACTGTTACAGCCGGCAGCCTGTGAAGGTGATGCCAACCAGATTCCACCGAGCATAGCAAATCCCAAAGAGATAGCAATGCCGATTTTCTTAAATTTGTTCATAAAAACTCCTCTTTTCCAGCCCTATCTTCAGGCTTTATGTCCTCATACTAGCACAATCTTTATATTTTGTCAATAATAATTTATAAAAATGTTTATGTTTTTTCGATTGCGCAGTATTTTTAATAGTCCACTACATATTATACCACTTATGTAATTAAAAACAATATATATTATATTAGAGTAAAAATCATTTGTTATAATAAATAATATGCTAGATACAGCTAAACAATTCATTCAATCCGCAAACAATATAGTTATTATTCAAGCCGAAATCCCGACGGCGACAGCCTGGGTTCAAGCTTGGCGCTGGAAGAAGTCTTAAGTGACCTAAGGAAGACTGTTACTTTATATTGTCCAGTAGATATACCGAAATATCTTCATTATATTCGCGGTTGGGATCGAGTGCAGAACGACTTTCCGTTTCAAGCTGACGCCGCGATAATTGTTGATACGAGCGCGGATGTCCTTCTTAGCAAGGTATTAGAGACTCCTGGAGCACGACATTTTCTGGAAACGCACCCAACTCTGGTTATTGACCACCACACAGCCGAATCGACACTTAGCTTTGATCATATTATGTTATCAGAAACCGTCGTGGCGACCGGGGAATTGCTATATAAACTATTCAAACATTCCGGCTGGAAGATAAATCCTCAGGCGGCCGAAGATTTATTGATAGCTATTATGAGCGATAGCCTGGGGCTTACTACGCAAAACACTACGGCTCAGACTTTCCATACGGCGGGAGAACTTACAGAGCTGGGAGCTTCCAACGCGGAAATTGAAGAGCGACGACGCGAATTTATGAAGAAATCGCCAGAAATTTTGGCGTACAAGGGAAAATTGATCGAGCGAATCGAATATTTATTAGACGGACAATTAGCGCTGGTGCATGTGCCATTTGAAGAGATTCAGCAATATAGCGACGCTTATAACCCCGGCGCGTTGATTGGCGACGAACTGAGACTGGTTGAAGGCGTGGCGCTTAGTTGCGTTATTAAAACTTACCCTGACGGCAAATTAACTGCGCGCTTACGGGGTAATTTACCAATCGCCGATACTGTGGCTGGATATTTCGGTGGCGGCGGTCATCCGTACGCGGCAGGATTCCGTGTATATGAAGATTATGACGAAATCGTAAGAGAATTAGTCACGGCGACGGATCAGGCTTTGCGAGAAGCAGATTAGTGTTGACTTTTTTACGTTAGTATGGTATAAATAGAGGTAGCTTTTGTTGACAAGTTGAGTAAGTCCTTGTCCGAAAGCGTACTTTGACAGACAGTTATATACAAGGTGAGTTTTTATTCCTTTTATAAAAAGCAGAAAAGAGGAATGAGATCTCACCTTGTGGCAAAACGCCACTTAACCATCCAGGGGTGAGAAGACAGGAAAGAGACCGTGTCTCGAAATGAAAAAGACAACACTCTGAAGATTAATGGAAAGGAAGTTCCTTTCAAGAATAGTGATGCCAAACTTTTTCGCAACCTGATGAATGCCGCCAATAATCTGGGGCGTGCGTTCCAGAAAAAGTGGAAAAATTACGGAGGGAGAAGTCATCGATAATATGATTGAGAGCTGTCTCTCAATCATGCTTGTCTTGCATGATATCCTGACGTCGTCACTTGACGTCAGATATCACTCTGTTAGCAGAATGACACTTGCTTCGTATTCGGCGGAGAAAAGTCTCCTTGCTGTGTTTAACACAGCAGGTTCTACGGGCAGAGCTCAGCCCTGGCTGAGTTGGGAGATAATGTCAGCCTACGGTCGCCTTTCACTGTGCCACATCAAGGTTATGAGGCGCCTAAATGGCGCGATCATCTCTGCCTTGAGAAAGGCGACTTGTAACCTGGAAGGACGTAGAGAGAAGGTGAATAATCTCGATGACTACCTCGTCGAGATTATTCAGGTGGAGGAGAATATTCGCAGCCTTATCGATAAGGCTGCCACCCTCCAGCTGGAGAAGAGTCAAATCTCCCTGCTACACACTCTGCTCGAAAGGGTTAATACCCTCCTGGAGCGGGAGCGTCCCCAGAGCTAACACTAGCTCATTAGGAGAAATGGCAGGCGGCGTTTGTAATAATACTGTCTGTCATTTCTTCCTTGAAATTATTAAGTCCCAACTGGGGCTGTTTTTTATATTAATTTTGAAAAACTAACCAGAGTAACGTACAATAGAACTAATGATAAAACTCTATAACACGCTCACTAGACGAAAAGATGAACTGAAACCGCTTGACGGAGAAACGGTCAAGTTTTACACCTGTGGTCTAACAGTTTATTCGCAACCGCACATCGGCAACTGGGTTGGCTATATTTACTGGGATGTGTTGGTGCGATTGTTACGCTGGCAAGATATTCCCGTTATTCGAACGCAAAACATCACTGATGTTGGACATTTGACCAGCGATGACGATAACGGCGAGGACAAAATGGAAAAAGGTGCGCGCCGTGAGGGGAAGACTGCCTGGGGTGTGGCGGAAAGATATATTTCCGTTGCAAATCATGAAGCTTACGACGTGCTGAAATTGATAAAACCAGATTACTTGGTGCGGGCGACGGATTATATTCAGCAACAGATTGACTTTGCAAAAGGGCTGGACGAAAAAGGATTTTTATATAAAATCGACGGCGACGGCATGTATTTTGATACGTCGCTTTTGAAGGATTACGGGAAATTAGCGCGGCTGGATGTGGCGGGCCTGGAAGCTGGCGCCAGAGTGAGCGTTGAAGGAAAGCGCAATATTACTGACTTCGCCGTCTGGAAATTTTCACCAAAGACGCCAAGCGCGATATGGAATGGGATAGTCCGTGGGGAATCGGTTTTCCTGGCTGGCATCTGGAATGCTCGACAATTGCCCGTGAAACGCTCGGCGATTCCATCGATATTCACGCTGGCGGGATTGATCATATTCCAGTTCATCACACAAATGAAATTGCCCAGAGCGAAAGTTTGACTGGAAAACAATTTTCTCAGATTTGGCTACACAATAATCACATAAAAGTCGACGGCCGAAAGATGAGCAAATCTCTGGGGAATATTATTACGCTGGACGATATTATTTCGCGAGGCTTTAGTCCGATGGCGTTTAAGCTGGCGATTCTCAGTAAGCATTATCAGACGGAGGGGAATTTTACCTGGGAAATCCTGGAGGCAGCGCAGGCACGACTGAATCATTGGCGGGATTACGCGGTTCTGAGACATCAGACTCACGACACGCTGGAAGATGACGATGATAAGGACGAGCAGGACGATTCGGTTTCGTTATTAGCGGGACGTCAGGCGTTGGTCGAGAAATTGAACGATAATTTGGATACTCCAGGCGCACTGGCGTTGATTGATGAAGTATTTTCAAAGTTGGATCATACGCCGCTTGATAAAATTCATCGGCAGAGTTTGGTGCAATTTATTGATGAGATTGACGAGATTTTAGGGCTGGATTTGGCTGAGTCTACGCCTGATATTACTGACGATTTGAAGAGGTTGATTATTCAGCGACGTCAAGCGCGCGCAGAGAAAAATTGGGAAGAATCCGACAGAATTCGCGATGAACTTCTTCAAGCTGGCGTTGCCGTTCGTGATACGCCAAGCGGCAGTGTTTGGACATGGAAATAGCCCGCTGGATTCAACGGGCTATATTTTTTCTGAGTCAACTAATCTTCGTTTTTCAATTTCTTAACTAATTTATTAATAAGCGGCTTTTCACTTTCAACGCGCTTGGACTTGGCTTGCTCCAAGTAATTATCTAGCAAAACTTTCACGACACCAGCGGCTGGAATAGCAACCAAACCGCCCAATAGACCACCGACATACAAACCAATTGTCACCGCAACCAAAACAGTCAGAGCCGACAACTCGACCTTCTTTGATTGGATGGACGGGGAAACAAAGTTATTCTCAATCTGCTGGTAAATCACGAAATAAATCGCGTAAATAACGCCAGCTGTCATATTATTGAAGAACAGCAGTAGTGATATCAACGCGCCAGCAATCGTTGCACCAAACATCGGAATTAGCGTCAGTACAAACGTCGCCATAACGGTGAGCATTGCCAAATTGGAATTTATGACAGGGAATGTCAAACTCAGCACAAACACCACGAAACCTGATAATATCGCATCGATTCCAGAAACGGTCAATTGCCCAGAAACATATCCCGTAATCACGTTATACATACGACCGACCAGCTTCTTATGACGCTCCATTTTTTCTTCGTCGTTGTACAATCCCCACAAACGCTTCACCCAAGTTGGACCCTCGAGGAGCATCAGGAATGACAGCACCAACACCAAGAATAGCGAGCCTAAGAATGACGCCAAAGAGCCAACACTAGACAATAGATTCGTGCCAACGCTCGTCGCCCAAGACGAAGACTGCTGCTTGATGTTTTCCATCATCGAATCGACCTGCGGGCGCAAATTATTCTTATCAATAAAATCATTAACGCCACGCCACTGTGAGCTTGCTTGGTCGATTATACTCGGAATGCTTTCAACGAATTTGGCGGATTGTTGGACAATTGGCGGAATAACAAACCAAACTACGCAACCCAAAAGCAGAACCAGCGTCGTGTACGCCAGTGCCGTGCCACCTAATCGGCTTTTTCCAGGCAATTTTTTAGCAATTGCCGCAACCGGACGATTCAACGCCAACGCCAAGAACAGGGAAATCCCCAATAAAACCAGCGCGTCCTTTGCGGAATAAATTGCCAAACCAGCCAGGCCAAAGCCCATCACGACCAGCCAAAATCGCACAAATGTTTTCGTGTCTATCTCTATACGTACTTTCATAATTAAACTTTACCAGCTTTTCGGCGTGTTCGCAACGCCGACAGAGATAATTTACTATCATAAGACATCGCGCCGTAACGGAAACGCGCACCGATAGCCACATGACAAACACCGCTGTAGCGACCAAAATTGCCGTACCGAGCAGAGCTTCCCAAATTGGCAAATTACCTATTGCGTTTCGTAATAACAATGGAATCGGCGCGGTGAATGGAAATAGCGATAAGAACTTAACGAAGAAATAATCAGGGAAGGAAACGAACGCCGTGATTCCGTAAAATGGACCAATGAATAGCATAATCACAATTCCGAACCACTGACTGGCTTCTTTGGCGGTCGGCATCATCGCGCCCAAAGTCACCAACATTCCCGTAAATAAAGTGAAGCTGGCGGAGAAAATTATGATTGCCAGACCAATTCTCACAGGATCAAATACGAGCGTGCTTAAGTCCAGATTAGGCAATTGCAGCTTCGAGCCAAATGCCAAATAGCCCGCCAAAACTGGCAAAACAATTACTAAAATCTGAATCAAAGCCAACACCATCAAAGACAGAATTTTACCTGTAATTAAAGTGTCAGTTTTAACGGTCGTAAGCAGCATTTCCACTGTGCGATTTTCTTTCTCCTCAGTGGTGCTAATGAGCATTTGATTGCCAAAAATACTGATGAGAATGAACAAAATAGCCAAAAACATTCCAGGCACGATCATCTCATTAATGCCGCCGTGCTCTTTTCCGTCCAGATATGTGGTTGATGACAATTGGACTTTGTCGCGTAGAATCGCAACTTGCGCTGGATTGACGCCGCTTGCTACTGATTGACTCAATAAGCTCTGCGCCACCGCACCATATTTTCCGTTTTGGAATAACCCAACATCTTTACCGTAAACTTCAACCTTTTGCTTGCTCAAATCCTTTGGAAAATAAACATACGCATCAACCTTATTATTTTTTACGTCGTCAATTCCAGATTCTTTCGATTTGGCAGTTTTGGCTTTAATTGCCGCCAGCAATTCTGGTTTCACCAACTTCGAATCGTCCGTGACTTCCAGTGAAAATTCTTGCTTTTCCAGATTTTTTGACGCTTCAATAGTCGTGCTTTGCGACCAAAACATAATGCCATACAGCACGCCAATCAACAAAGGGAATCCCAAGGCCGTCAACCAAAATGTCGGCTTCTTTAGTGTTCTAAGAGTTTCAAATTTGAAAACCGTCCCCAAATTATGCATTTTACTCATCGCTCAACTCCTTCGCTTCGCCGCCGTACACTTGTACGAAAATATCATCCATTGACGCGCCGCCAAATTGACTTTTCACTTCTTCCAATGTTCCATATGCTGCCGCTTGACCGTCCTTCAATAAAATCAAGCGATCGCACAATCTTTCAACTTCCTCCATCTGGTGTGTAACGTAAATAATTGTCGCGCCAGCTTTCCGTTGCTCCTCAATTATGTTCATCAGCAAACGGCGATTCACCGGGTCAAAACCTTTGGCTGGCTCGTCCATAATCAGCAGTTCTGGATCGCCCATAATCGTTACGCCGAGCTGGATTTTCTGCTGCTGTCCGCCAGATAATTTATCAAGTTGTACATTAGCCTTGTCGCTCAAATTGACACGCTCCAAAAACTTCAGAGAAAAATCCTTAGCCTCTTTACGACTCAGACCTTTCAATTGACCAAAATAAAGCATCACATCCAAAACTTTTTCTTTTTTATACAAACCGCGCTCCTCGGGAAGATATCCGAGGCGAATCTGACTGTCCACCGAATACGGCTTTCCATTAATCAATAAATCGCCCGCGGTCGGCTGATATAGTCCAAGCAGTGCGCGCAACGTCGTAGTTTTTCCCGAGCCATTGCTTCCCAAAAAACCAAAAACCTCGCCGCGAAAAACGTCGAAACTCAGATCTTTAATAACAGTTTTATCGCCGAAACTCATCTTAAAATGACGAATGTCAACCATTTTTTTATTATCTGGCATACGCCTCCTTTTCTTTAAATAAAATTATAGCACTTAGCGCAGGAAAAAAAGATATAATATAAATATGCGACTACTAGTCATTGAGGACGAACGAAAAATTGCGAGGGTTATAACCGAATCTTTGAAGCGCGAGAAATACGCGGTTGATGCAGCGTACGACGGGGAAGAGGGCTTTAATTTGGCGGATAGTCAGCCGTATGATTTGTTGATTGTTGATCGAATGCTGCCGGGATTAGAGGGCACGGAGATTGTTAAAAAAATTGCGCGAGAACGGGAAAAAAATATGCCAATTCTGTTTCTGACAGCACTGAGTACAACCGAAGATAAAACGCTCGGGCTGGACGCGGGAGCTGATGATTATTTGACTAAGCCTTTTTGCAATTGATGAATTGTTGGCGCGAGTGCGAGCTTTACTTCGTCGCCCACCGATTAGCCAACCAGACGTTCTGCAAATTGACGATTTGAAAATTGACAAACAACAACATACAGTAGCTCGCGCAGGAAAAAAATTATCGACCTCACAAGCAAAGAATATGCGCTGCTGGAATATTTGATGCAACATCCGAATCAGATTCTCAGTAAGGAAACGCTGATTGATCACGTTTGGGATTTTTGACGCTGATATTTTTGCCGAATAATGTCGAGGTGTACATAAAAAAATCTACGCCAAAAAAATCGACAAACCGTTCAAAAAAACAATTGATAAAAAAACCGTGCGCGGCTTCGGCTATAGGATTGAATCATGAAAATTTTTTTACTTCAGCAACAATTAAGTTGGCGGGCTGGTATTTGATGATTTTGATGATCGTCAGTTTGCTGTTTAGTAGCATTATTTTTTTCAGGTGGCGCGCTCGGAAGTTGATGCGCAAATTCATAAAAATTATCATTCAAAGGAAGGGTGATTTTCCTGCAATCAATTTGTCGGAAAGAATAGATAATTCAACTCGAAATCTTTTGATTAGTTTGGGCTATATAAATCTTATCGTTCTGCTCGCTGGCGGTTGGTGTTCGTATTTATTGGCGAAAATCACTTTGCGACCGATAGAAACCGCTCACAAAGCCCAATCGCGATTTGTTGCCAATGCCAGTCATCAGCTCCGAACACCTTTGGCAATTATGAAAGCAGAGACTGAATTCGCGCTAAAAAATCGGAAGGCGAATAAGGCGGAACTTACAGAAACTCTGGAAAGCAATTTGGAGGAAATAAATAAGTTGACTGAACTTACGGCGATGCTTCTGGAATTATCACGGACAGAAAATAAGTTGGCACTGGAAGATAAAAGCTTTAATTTGACGGAATTGATATCCGAACTCATCCGCGAACGAAAAGCCGAAGCGCGAGTTAAAATGAATTGCCCAGAACACATAAATATTCCGCTTCATCACACCGCCACGCGAGAATTGTGCGCGATTTTGCTCGACAATTCATTGAAACATAGCCCGAAAAATTCTGTGGTAAAAATTTGCATCATTCCATCAAAACAAAACATCACAGTCAACTTCATCAACGACGGCACAATATCGCAACAAACCTTACCACACGTTTTTGAGCGATTTTTTCGCGGCAACCAAAGCACGAAGGGCTACGGATTAGGATTGCCGTTAGCGGAACAATTGACAAAAGCGCTAGGCGGACAAATCTCTGTTAGCACCTCGAAAAACTCAACCATTTTCACAATTTCCTTGCCGATTCTGTAAATTTTCAGCTATTTTTCAGAATTAGATGTTGTAATAGAATTGTTGATTGGCAAAATTGCCGATCCGAAAGGGGAAGTATGAGTACAACATTTTTAAGTAAAAAAGGATTTAAGGAACTGCAGAAGGAAATTTCTGGGCTAGAGATTTCAGAGAAAGCGCTTACGTTGGAATTGAAGGAAATTGGGCGCGCCAAATCGCGTGATGACAAATTACGCCGCAACGATGTAATTACGCAACTGGAAAATATCCAATCAAAAATCTTTACGAAGAAGGACATTTTACGCCACGCCAAGCCACTACCAAGGAAACGCGATCGATTGAAAATTGCTATCGGCTCAGTCGTGGACTTGGTGGATCAACAGGGAAAAATTTTCCGCTATACGCTGGTTCACAGCCTGGAAGCGAACCCTCTGGACGGGCGAATTTCCGTGGATAGCCCGCTGGGAAAAAGTTTACTGAATCACAAAAAATCCGAAACTGTCTCCTGGAAAAATGGCTTGATGACCAAGCAGCTACAAGTCGTCAAAATTAGCTAATCCGAATTGTCCACCACGACAGTTTAGCTCTCACTGGCGAGTGGGGGCTTTTTTATTTTTAATAGTATTTTATTTTCGTTTCTGAAATTTAATATAAAAACAAAAAATCGCCCAAAAGAGCGATAGTTTATAACTGTCAAATTTTGGCTGGGACGACAGGATTCGAACCTATTTCCAGGCTATGGCACAGCATTGAAAGATAAATCAGGACAAAGCCCTGTTCGGCTGGTTGCTCGCACCCCGACCCGCCAAAGGTCGCTGCTGAGATTTTAGTGATTTCCATTTAAATATTGCACTTAATAAATAGCGTTGCCCCTATAGTAATACTTATGTTATTGCAGTATAGTAAAACCATGAGCAAACTCCACCTACACATCGCTAACGCCAACCAAACTTTCACCGATGCCGAAATTGCCATATCTAAAAAATACAGCGCAACAAGCCGAGGCTTTTGTTTCGAGCGAGTTCGCGCAGTTTGATTACGAAGTTGATGTAATTATCACCACGCTCTCGTTTATGCTGCCAACTATCGCCGAGGACGGAATCGCTGGCAAAACGCTTCATTCGCGCTTGATTGATTTCTGTTGATAAAAGCTGCAGCACGGGATTAGCGAGGATTTTATTTCGAAACGATTTGCTACGAAATGTCGCATTCGCTGCGTTGAGAAAATTCACTGAATATGCTGAAACCATAAGCTTGATGGGATGGCTTGAGGCTTCATGGCTTCAATTAGAAGAGGAAGCGATGATTAAACTCGACGAAGGAAACCAACAATTTTCCTGAGAGAAAATACAGAAACTTCTCAAGCTGAAAATTGAGGTATAATTGCCGCGCTACAAGGCAATTTTGAAGACAAGGTTATAATTATACCAAAAATATTTTCAACATGATGATGTTTGCCGCTGGGCGGTGAGAAACTTGGGTAATACTTTTGTGAAGCAATACCTACATCAAACTAGTCAGACTATCGCACAGGCGACTTTGGCAAGTTACAAGGATTTTATCCTATAAATTGAAGGGTTACCGTCGCGATATGTGTAACAACGGGGACGAGACGTGGTTTTAAACTACGCTTTTTGTGATCGCTCATTAACTACGTCGAATATGACGATTCGGGCTCAGTCATTAAGAGGTATTCTTTTGAGGAATATAAGGAGAAGCGCCGCCAAGAAATTAGAGAGTACAACATTGCGCGTGGTATTCCAGAAAATGAAGGAACAGACTTTTAAGAATCAGAATATTCTAGCGTAACCCACAAAAAATCCTGCCCATTCAGTGCCTGCATATACGACACGTCGTTGATATCATCTCGCATTAGCTCACCCAGATACAATGCGGCGTCGTTGAGTAATGTGTATTTTTCTCCCTGAGATGCAGAAGTAGGGCTATCAACATCACATATCTCAGCAACTTGTTTCATAATCATTTCACGATACAATGCAAACGAATTACAATCGAATGCTGCCAGCAGGTATGCCCAGGTAGACGGAGCAAAGCTTCTGTCTGACATAAACAATTGTGCAAGTTGACTAGCCGTCTGAATACATTCCGCAGCTGTTTCAGGTTTTGCAATCCATAATTCACTCAGGACCGAATGGGCATTTCTTCGTGATAAGAGGTCCTTTAGGTCATCAATATCACGCCAATTAGCAAAATTGCTAGTATTTGTATAGTGCGTTACAATATGCGCAATCTCTGCAATCGAGTCGCCATTAACCGAGTCGTACGCCGCCAGCTCTTTATTAAGGCGCGGCAATATATCCCATTTGTATGATTCATCCCATAAGGCTTTGTCACCAGAAAATCGTCGCCGCAAGTACTCGTCTCTGTGTGATTCATAAAATGCCTGTAAAGCAAGTTTATTGATTTCCATCTTTTTCCTTTCTTTCGATAAATTCATCAAGCGCAGCAATTACCTTACAAGCCGTCCAGCCATTCCGGACTGGATGATAATTCCTATTTAGCCAAGCTTTACAACAGAGGTAGTTATTCATAGTAGCTAAAGGTCACGGAACCTTGTCGCTCACTCTGTTATACAGCTTGGCTGGGACGGCAGGATTCGAACCTGCGAATGCTGGGACCAAAACCCAGTGCCTTACCACTTGGCGACGTCCCACTATTGCCAGGACAATGACGATTATAGCACGCCAGACAGAAAAAATCCACACATCCTGATATAATATAACCTAATGAGAAAACAAATTTTTGAGACTTTAAGATTGGAAAAAATCGTTGGCGGCGGGCAAGCCATGGGAACGCTTGACGACGGCCGCAAAGCATTTGTCTGGGGAGGGCTGCCGAAAGAACTTGTAACGATTCGCGTGACAAAGAAAAAATCGCACTTCGTCGAAGGAATAGTGACGAAAATTATCGAGAAAAGTCCAGAGCGAATTACGCCGAAGGATGAAATAGCTATTTAAGCACCAGTCCTTGGCAAATTATGCCGATGTCCAGCGAGCAATCATACAAAGCGTCGCTAATCGAAGAGGCTTTCCGACTTCATAATGTTACGTTGCCAGGTAAAATTGACGTCTTTACCGACGGCGTAGAATTTAATTATCGCAATAAAGTCGAGTTCAGTTGGTTTGGCGACACAACAGAAAATAGCACAAAAAGAAACTCTGGACTTGGCGTTTTTTTCAAACGTGGCGGCAAGGGAAAAGTTGTCGTCGACGGAACCAGCCTGGCGCACCCGAGCATAAATAAATTGGCAATTGAAATCCGCGACCTGTTACGAACAAAACCGATTGTCGCACGCCAATTAAAAACACTCCTGATTCGCTCAGATCAACAGGGAAACGCCGTCTGGCAATTGTACGTAAAAGATAAGATAGAAAATCTAATTTCCGACGATGAAGCCAAATTGCTATCAGCCGCGGGCGGCGAAATAATTTATTCCGATCCCAAAAGCCCAGCCAGCAGAGTCACCGAACGCTTGAACAAATTCGGCGACACAACACTGAGCGACACGATTTTAGGCGTCGCCTTCAACTACGCTTGCGAAGGATTTTTTTCCAAGTCAACATTCCCGTTTACGAAAAAGCCCTGAGCGACATGAAAGCGTGGATTAATTGCAATGAAAAAAATTGCCGACGCTCGACCTTTACTCTGGAGTTGGAACAATTGGTTTGACAATTGGCGGCGACGACGTGACGCTGGTGGAAATGAACGAACATGCCGTCGCGGAAATGCAAAGAAACATCACCAAGTTGAATCGACCGAACGCCAAGGCGATTTTAGCGCCGAGCGAAAAATCTCTGGAATATATAACTGGCAAGCAAATCGTCATCGTTGATCCGCCGCGCGCTGGACTTCACGCGGACGTTACTAATCGACTGCTGGAAACTGAGCCGCCTAGGATTATTTATCTGAGCTGCAATCCAGTCACGCAGGCGCGAGACGTCAGCCTACTTCAGGAAAAATACGAAATCGTGCACCATCAAGGCTACAATTTCTTCCCGAGGACGCCGCACATTGAGCACTTGGTTATCCTTGATAATAAGTAAATCGGCTAGCGCGTTAACGCTTAACGTGGAACATCAGTAAATTTGACACGGACTCGTGTCGCTGATATAATATTACCACTAATGTAAAGAAGGAGTTTTATATATCATGACAGAAATACCCAAATCATCATCGCAGGAATTGCCAGACGGACAAAAAGCAACTGGCTGGGACAGCTTAGCAGACTACGACAATGGAGATTCCGACTACACTCATCACAGTCCATTTGGAGAAGTTCCAGCAATTAACGGAAACGATCTTCTCGACAGCGGAGTGTTCTTCGGCGATGCAATAGCGCTGACGCAAAAATACACTTCAACCAGCTCAGAAACTCCAGAGGAAAAGCAAGTATTATTAAATCTTGGCGATGTCTATGTGCTCGTGGGTAAAGATTCTGATCCAAATAAACTAAAAGCAGCCTGGGCGCGAGCTATGCGCGGACACTATGATCAACAGATAACTTTCACTGAAGACATTACTGATACGGTTGAAAGTTATCCGCTAGTAACAACCACCCTAGACAACATACCAAAAGAAATCCTTGAAGCTGAAGCAGCGGAAGACGAGGCAAAGCGCCGCGCCGGAGATGAAGAAATTCAGCAAGCAGACGCTATTATTAACAGGGAAAAAGACTACCGAAGATTGAAAGATAAAGTATGGGATGTAAAGCTTACTTTTGGTGAAGGAGACGAAAAATATACAACCAACGTCTACGGTGACAAACAAAAGCAACCAGAGGAGATTCCGTTTGACTCGGCATCCGAAGCTAAGATTTCAATGCAACGCACTTATGCCATACTGTGGGCAAAACTTATGCAGAAGCACCTTAATGAAGGTGAAGGCGAAAAAGTAGCTGACGTAGCAGAAGAATCTCTTAATGAGATGGGTATCGCTCTTTCTGAAAAACATGAAAATCTATTTGTTACAGATATCTGTTATGAGCTAGATGCCATATACAATTGGGAGCATCGCGCCGAGCTAAAGGATTGGTATAATGAAAGACTTTGCGAGGATATAGAGCCGCTTCCAAAAGAAGCTAGATAAACCAGGACTGTCAAGAATGATCCGGCAGGCATACGATATTTGCCTGCCGGCGTTTTTTATGGCGGTTATACTTTTTTCTGGCATTCATTAGCAGTTAATTTTTTGCCAGCGCGGCGGGCTAGCCACCACTGAGCTAGGGCGGCGATGACAACCACGGCGATGCCCGGCCAGAGCAGAGTAATATTCGGCACGGTAAAGTCGAAGAAATCGCGCAGGAATCCAAAGCCAAAGCTTCCAGCCGCCACAATAATCACCGACAGAAGATAAAGCAGACGAGCGCGCTTGGCGGATTTATCGATGGTTACGTCCAGCATAATTCCCACCAAGAACACCAAATATACGCCAAACAAAGTCGCGGTAAGTACGGTCATCGTTGCGACTTCCGCGGCGTGACCAGGGAACATAACAGAGGTAATCCAATAGGTGAACGCGACAGTCACGCCAGTAATTAAAGCAATCGGCGTAACAGCCAGCAAAGTATCATGCCAAAATCTCTTCGGATTTATTCGATGCTTCGGCGTGGGAGGAAACAGCGTCCACATAAGAGTCGGCATAGTCACCAGAAAAATATTCATAAACGTAATGTGGCGCGGCGAATACGGATAATTCATATTGATGAGAATCGTCGCAAGAAGAAGCGTCACGCCGTAAATAATTTTATGGAAGAACAAAACAGCGATGACTTCGATTGCTTGCATAATTTGATTGCCCAATTTCATTCCCATCGGCAGAGAAGTGAACGAATTGTTGAGCAATATAATGTCGGAAACTCGACGCGACGCTGGAGCGCCCGCGTACATCGCCACACCGAGGTCGGCCTTTTTCAGCGCCAGAGCGTCATTCACGCCGTCGCCGACCATGCCAGTAAATTTTCCGGATTGCTGGAATCGATTGATCAAGCGCTCTTTTTGGTCTGGTAAAACTCTGGCAAAAATAGTGTAAGTATCGGCAGCCTTATTAAATTCGTCTTCGCTAAGCGCCGCCAAATCTTCGCCTAAAATCGCCTTTTCTGGATGTTTAATTCCAGCTTCCTTAGCGATGTATTGAACTGTGCGCGGGTTATCGCCAGAGATTACGCGAATAGTTACACCTTGGCTCTGCAAAAAATCCACCGTTTCAACAACGCCATGACGCAGGGAGTTGCGCAAAACAACCGCACCAATTGCCGTTCCAGAACCATTTTTCAAGTCTTTCAATTTGGTTTTATCGTCCGAAAATTCAGCCAACATCAACACGCGCAAACCATTGTCAGCCCAATCATTCAGCTTCTTCTGAATCTCCTCATCTACCGGCGCCAACTTCGACACAAACTCTGGCGCACCCATCATTAACGTCCGAATTTCGCCATCAATATTCGCCCTCACGCCAGCCATTTTACGCGCCGACGAAAACGCCATCACTTCCAAAACTTTCGTATTTTTTGGCGACGTAGCTTCCGCCAAAATCGCACGACCAGTGATATTCCCGCCGCTGGTTTCATGAGCAATTAACGCCGCAAAACTGGCAACGTCAGAGTCTGAATAGTCATTTTCATCACCAAAAGCCGCGACCTGCTCCAGCGTCACTTCATCACTAGTCAAGGTGCCTGTTTTATCTACAGCCAGCAAATTCAAAAGCGCCATCGCTTCAATTGCCGACAATTTTTGCGGCAAGACTTTTGCCTGGGCTAATCGCAGTGAGCCGAACGCCAAAGCAGAGAACTCGCCAACAATAAACCTTCCGGCACGACCGTAACCGCTGCCGAAGTGATGGTTTTTAAGATGACGACGACGTTATCGCCAGAGAAATAATAGACAACAGCAATGAGTAACGACAGAACAATTGCTCCGTAAGTCAAGAAGTAAATTGCGCGCCAAATCGCCAATTGAAGAGGCGTGAGTTCTGGTTTGTAACGCTTCAGGACTTGGCTAATCGCGCCAGCTTTCGTGTCGTCACCAATCGCAATTACTCGCGCCGCACCTTCACCGGCCAAAACCGTCGTTGCCGCCAACACGACATCGCCGTCCTTTTTCTCAATCGATGCAGACTCGCCAGTCAACATACTTTCATTCAGCTCTAAGCCTTTCGACTCAATAACTTTCGCGTCCGCCGGCAATTCATCGCCAGCCTGAATAATGATTTCATCGCCAATCTTAAGCTCATCATAACCGACCTCGACAACATTTCCATCTTTTAACAATCGAGCTTTCGGCGCGCTCATCAATTCCAATTGACGCAAAACTCGCTTGGCTCTTAACTCCTGAATAATGCCAATCGTCGAGTTCACGACAATCACCACCGAAATAAACCACGCGTCACGATATTCACGAACATAAACCAGCGCGCCAGCCAACAGAAAAATCACCACGACAATAGGTGAGAGCAGATTCCGCTTGATAATGTCCAAATAGTCGCGCATTAGCTTGCCCGAATCCTTCTGTAGCTAAACCTCGCGCCGACTCGCCAATTTCCATAGGCGTCAGAATCGAATTGATATATCTCGCCATTTTTCACTTCAGAAATCAAAACCAAGGCGGGATTATATGGCGCCAAAGTTTTATAAAAATGCAAATCTTCATCCGTAACGTGCTTTCTTCCAGGAAAAACTTCGCGGAATTTTCGCTTGCCGATATCTTCAAAATATCGCGGCTGACCTTTTGGCGGAAGGAATAATTCTGCACGCATACCCATTCGTGAAATTATCTTTTTAACATCAGATAAAATCAACGGCGAAGTCGCCTCCAAATACATCATCAGCTGTTTTTTATTCGTCAAAAACACCGACGCCTTAGCCGTGCGACTAACATCGGCGTGCCACAAAATTATCGATTGAACATCAATTGGAAAACCAAATTTTTCCTTAGCAATTCTCTCCAGCGCCAGCTCGTCGTACGTCGCCTTATTCATAGATAATATTTTACCATTTTTTTATGAGGCGCGCGAGATGGCAAAGATGTGAAATCTAATAGCCAACCTGTCTGACCGATTCAACTGCTTGACGGGAAATATCCAAGTGGCTTTTACCCTTAAACGCATCTTCTGGATGTTTTTCATTCACCCTCTTAATACTGAATCTATAACCTTGGACGAATTTTGTAAATGGCAATTTTGATATCGCGTTCTGAAGCCTGCCAACATGGTAAAATAAAACTATGGATTTCAATACTCGTTACGCTAAATTAAACGATAATCAACGACAAGCAGTCGACTACATTCACGGATCGCTTTTGGTAATTGCTGGGCCGGGAACGGGAAAAACCGAGCTTCTGAGTATGCGTACCGCCCAAATCCTAAGACAAACCGACACTTTGCCAAACAGTATTTATGTCTAACGTTTACCGAAAGCGGTGCCACGAACATGCGCCAACGACTCCGCCAGATTATCGGTGAGGACGCGTATAAAATTGCGATTCATACATTTCACAGCTTCGGCACAGAAATCATCAATCAACACCGTGAATATTTTTTCCGTGGCGCTGACGCTCAGCCGGTTGACGAATTGACGCAATATCAAATTATCTCTGGAATACTCGAAGGACTTGATTGGCGAAATCCATTAAGCGCGAAAAATAACGGGGAATTCGTTTACATTAAAGACCTCATTCGCATTATTTCCGAATTCAAGCAAAGCGGTTTAACGCCGTCAGAATTACGGGCAATTACTGAGGACAATCAAAGCACAATCTCTGAAATCGCGCCAGATATTCAGCAAGTATTTTCCGCCAAAATATCGAAAAAGACAATCGAGTCGTTCGCGCCAATAGCTGAGAAAATTGCCAATTTAGCCGCCAAAAATCCTGACGAGAAAAACTCAAAATTGCCAGCCTCAATCACGCCATACGCCAACGTTTTGGCGCTGAGCATCGTGCATGCCACTCAAGAAGCAATTGACGAAAACTCAACCAAGCCGCTGACTGCCTGGAAAAATAAATGGTGCGAAAAAAATGCCAATGGCGAATTTGTCCTGAAAGATTTTACCGCTGCAGAAAAATTATCCGCCGCAATTGACGTTTACGAAAAATATGTAAATATTTTATCCGAGCGCTCGTTATTTGACTACGACGACATGATTTTATCCGTTATTCAAGCCTGCGAATCTCACCCAGAACTGCGCGCAAATCTCCAAGAGCAATTCCAATTCATCATGGTCGACGAGTTCCAGGACACGAACTTGGCGCAGCTACGATTGCTGTTCAATTTGACCAGCGAGAACGACGACAATCCAAACATCATGGCGGTTGGTGACGACGACCAAGCAATCTTCAGCTTCCAAGGCGCAGACGTGGGCAATATCCAGCGTTTCCGCCAGCATTATCACGACCCAAAAATCATCGTTTTGACCGACAATTATCGTTCCGCCGAAAACATTTTATCGTCAGCGCGGGACGTTATTGCTCAGGGCGCGGATCGATTAGAAAACACGATTGACGGTCTATCAAAACAATTGACAGCGCACGCAAATAGCGAAGTCTCAAAAGTCGAGATCCAAGAATTCTCATCTGTTAGCGAAGAGCGAGCGGGAATTGCCAAACAAATTGCCGAGCTGATAAAAAATGGCGAGAAACCAGAAAACATCACGATTATTGCGCGCCACCATAAGGAACTCATTGAAATTCTTCCGCATCTTTATAAGGAAAATCTTTTTGTCAATTACGAGCGTCACGACGATATTTTGGAGCAAGACATAATCCAGATTCTGGATAAATTAGCGCGAACTGTCGTGGCGATTAGCCAGAATAATTTGGACATTGCCAATAGCTTATTACCGGAAATTACAGCTCATCCCGCGTTTGGATTTTCTGCGCTGGACATCTGGAAATTAAGCCTCCAAGCTTACAAAAATCGACAATTGTGGCTGGAAAGTATGCTGGCGAACAGCGTTTTTAAGGAGTTTGCGGAGTGGCTTTTGGAACGCGCTAAGGACGTGCCGAATCTGCCACTGGAAGAGCAATTGGACAATTTATTAGGCTTAACTAATGATGAAAGCGGCGATCTTCCGGTCAATTCTCTCGCCAATTTCTATTTCTCGCCAGAAAAGCTAGATAAAAACCCAGAAGCATATCTGACAATCCTGGAAAGTTTGCGCACTTTGCGTCAAAAACTTCGCGATCGAATCACCGATAAAAACCCAACGCTGGAAGATTTTTTGGAGTTTATTGACCTGCACATTTCGACAAAAAAACTCGCTTAACGCAAATTCGCACGCACGCAAGTTCACTCAGCGGCGCCATAAATTTGATGACCGCCCATAAATCCAAAGGTCTGGAATTTCCGCACGTTTTCGTGATTGGGGCAATTGACAGTGCTTGGGGCGAAAAAGTCCGCACACGCAGTCGAGCCATCCGATATCCCGCAAACCTCCAACTTCAGCCAGCGGGCGCCACTTACGACGAACGACTTCGATTATTCTTTGTGGCGATGACTCGCGCCAAAACCACATTGACCATGACTTATTCCCAAACCAACGATTCTGGCAACGACACGATAATCGCCAGTTTCTTGACGAATTGCACGCCAACCATCATTCCAACCAGCGACGATCCAGCTGAACAAATTGAACTCGCTGAAACCGACTGGACGACGCGACTAACTTCGCCGATTGTTCCAGAATTAAAGGACTTATTGACGCCAGCGTTTGAAACGTACAAACTTTCTGCGACGCATTTGAACAACTTCCTCGACGTTTCGCGTGGCGGACCGCAGAATTTCCTGTTGAACAATTTACTGCATTTTCCATCCGCCAAAAATTCCGCCGCAGCTTACGGAACCGCGATTCACAGTAGCCTTCAGCAAGCACATTGCTCATTCAGCGCCGATCACCAATTGCCAAGCACCGAACAAATCCTCCAATTTTTCCAAAAATCCCTCGAGAGCCAACATTTGCCGGCGGACGATTTTCAATTGTATTTGGACAAAGGGAAGTCGGCTTTGACCGCGTTCTTAAACGCCAAATCTTCGGATTTTCACGACACGGACTTGGCGGAACTGGACTTTTCAAACCAAGGCGTAATCATAGATAACGCCAGATTGACTGGTAAACTTGACGTTGTCGACATCGACAAGCAAAATAAAACCATCTTTGTAACGGATTATAAAACTGGTAAGCCAGCGCATTCCTGGAAAGGTTCGGCTGATTACGAGAAAATCAAACTTCATAAATATCGTCAGCAATTGATGTTCTATCAGCTGCTGGTTGAGCATTCACGCGATTATGGCAATTTCACGTTTACTGGTGGGCGACTACAATTTGTCGAGCCAGACATGAAAACTGGCGATATTCTTAGCTTGGAAGACACATTCTCCAGAGAAGAGCTGACTGAATTTACGCAACTGATTGAGATTATTTGGCAAAAAATAACCACGTTAGATCTGCCGGATATTTCTGGCTATTCGGCGGATTATAAGGGAATGTTGCAATTTGAAAACGACCTACTGGCGGGCGAAATATAAAAATATTCTGATATATTGTTGCATTTTTTTATAGTTAGTGTTATTATAGTAAACGCTTTCGTTGACGAAGCTAACTTCTCGGCTTGGTGTCGCAAATGACACCAAACCCTGACCATGCTTCGCACAAAAGCATGGTCTGAAAGAGGGGTTAGTTCCTTTCTATTGCCGCAACTCGCGGCGGAGAGGGGGTGAAACCCATCTTTAAGTCCGACGACGACCGCCGCCGCGAAGCGGCGGAGCAGGCGGGCAAAGTTTGCCCCGCCTGCGGTGGAACCGGCACCTACGGTGTAGGTGGTCGCGGAGCGTGGACGTCTAGTCCCTGTTCCAAGTGTAATGGAACGGGGCAGTCCCGGTAGTTTAAACTTTGGCGGTCGGGGTTTGTGCGACCCCGAAACCCGCTGACCCCGCGTCAGCGAAAGGGCGTCCGTCCGCCCCTGGCTTGATTCGCCCAGCTGGTAGACCAGAAAAGAATCAAGGGACATGTTAGATCGGAATCCCTCTATCTCGCATGAGAAAGAGGACGGGGGTTCGACTCCCTCCATGTCCGCCGGGAAGCAAGACAACGGTGTTTTGCTTCCCTCCCATTCTTGGGCTCGCGAGATTCGTTCGTCGCAGATTCTTCTCTCAAAGATGAGATTAGAAACTCCGAGCAGAACCGCTTGAGCCCCACCCCCCTCATTCTCAAAGACGAGAGTGAGGGGTTTTCTCCTTTTTGTGATAAAATAACAGAGATGACATCGTTTTGGAATGATTTACCACAGCCATTTTTTATATTGGCACCAATGGAAGCCGTCACTGACGTCGTGTTTCGTCATGTCGTGAAACAAGCTGGCGCGCCAGATATATTTTTCACCGAGTTCGCAAATGCTACCGGCTGGGTTCACGCTGGCGATAAGGCCATAGCTGGGAGATTAATTAAAACCGACGATGAGCAGCCGCTGGTTGCGCAAATTTGGGGCGGCGAGCCAGGGGATATGGAAGCTTTCGCGAAGCACTGCGCGGAACTTGGCTTTAACGGAATTGATATCAATATGGGTTGTCCCGCCAAATCTGCGATTAAAAGCGGCGGTGCGGCTCTGATTCGCCGACCCAACATAGCGATAGCTGCAATTGATGCCGCCAAAAAATCTGGATTGCCTGTTAGCGTAAAAACTCGTCTGGGCTATACTTACGTTGATGAGTGGCGCGAGTGGCTGACGATAATTCTCAAACAAGACATCGTGAACTTGACGATTCATCTGCGCACCAAAAAAGAGATGAGTAAAGTTGCGGCGCATTATGAATTGATTGACGAGATTGTTAAGCTGCGCGATGAAATTGCCCCACAAACACTTCTGACTATCAACGGCGACATTCGCGACCGAGAACATGGCTTGGAAATTGCCAGAAAACATCCCGGCGTGAATGGAATTATGATCGGGCGAGGCGTTTTCAGTGATCCGTTCTGCTTCCGCGAGTCGAAAACTGACGCAGATAGTCATAAAGAAGAACTGTTGACGCTTCTTAATTATCACTTGGATTTGTTTGATTCTTACCAGCCGACTTTAGGGCGACCTTTTGAAACTCTAAAACGTTTTTCAAGATTTATATTCGCGATTTTGACGGCGCAAAGGAGCTTCGGGAGAAGTTGATGCACACTACGACAACCGACGAGGTGCGATCAATACTTGCACACAACGATCATCCACATTATACTTATTGACATGACAGCAAAAAAACAAAAACTACAAAAACAACAAGCCATAGACACATGGATCGTCATAGCATTATGGGTAAGTGCTATCTGGTTCTCGTTCGCACGCGGATTCATTACTGGCATCGGCGGTTGGGTACTAGCACTACTTGCCCCGTGGGCGCTTATAGTTAGCTGTATCTGTCTTGCAATCATCTCCCGACAAATGAAAAAACGCCATGCATCAAAAGACCATCTCACCACAATAGTACGTGTTTCCTTTATCGTCATGTCAATCTCATTATTTATCTGCGGCCTTGCAATGCCTGATTTTAGCGACATGGAGACCTTTTCAACATTATCCGTGTATACAAATAACGCTATTTCATTTAAAACATCAAAAACTATCGCCATTATCTCAGGGTTTGTAGTGGTTCTGTCTCTATTCGTGGCTGTTACTTTTGGTATCGCTGAAGATAAAGAATAGACGACGGAAGACGTCGCTATTTAGATTAGTATTAATTAGAGTCTTAGTACTATACGCAAATTGATTGAAAAAGTATAGATAATATTATATAATATAAATATGTTACCTTCAGAGATGCGTACATGTGACATATTACACCAGGATCAGCCAAGGAGAAAACTGCGTACGGCAATAGAAAACATACCCAGCGGACAACTACTCATAGTAAACAATACACCACTGAGTAGCGTTACTCGCGGTCAAAGACTTACATTTACTCCCGTTGAAGATTATTATACAGGACGACGGGACGCAACAAGTGGTATCATGTTCGGAAACATGTCAACAAATGACATAGAAATACCTGTAGCAATTAAGCCTCATGACAATATCGCTTCTGCACTTTCAGAATTTTGTATTACACAACATCTTATTAGTGAAGGACATATTAAACCGTACCAACCACTAGGATTTTTATCAGGCAGAGATTCAATATATACACTATCCGCATTCGAAGGCGATGTTGTGAGCTGTGACACGATTACCGACAGCACAGATATTCCTAAAAAGATACAAAAGGTTCTACTTGTGGGAGCAGCGACACTCGCGAGGCTACATAAATCGGGAGTTGCACATGGCGACGCGCAAATTAAAAATACTGCATTCAGTGTAAAGACAGGGGAAGAGCGAGCAATAGACCTAACTTCCTCTTATTTTGATAAAAACGGTCGCGGCATCACTGATGACATGCATTCGTATATAGATACATTACCCGATTACATTAGTCCAGTGCTAGACAATAAGTATATCGAGGAATATTTTATTGATCCATACTTATCTCTAGTCGCTGGTGCACTATCAAAAAAGCAACAGAATAGTGTCCGTCGCGTTACTAGTAGTCTATGAGTAGATCTGTATAATACCGCACAATACCTTCAATCTTCACGCCCAGTTTAAGGCACAAAAAAAACAAAACCCCGACGATATTGGCAGGGTCTTGTCCAATTATTTACGCGCTCAAACCTAGTGTCGTCGCTTACGCCTATGAAGATCGGCAACCTTCAATCGCACCATATGACGATCGATAAGCTGTTTGGCTTTCTCGCGCTCAACTTGATCGCCAGCCTCATCACGCGCCTTAATGGCACGCTCCAGAGCCTTCTGAGTTTCCGCCTCGATGATGTCGTCACCGTGATCAGCTTCATCAACCAGAATCTGCACCGACGAATAGTCAATTTTTACCACGCCACCAGAGATTGCAAAATATTCCAACTGATTATCAGAATCTTCTTTATGTCGACGCACGGTAATCACACCATCCCGTGCAATCGTCACTAGCGGCTCATGGCTTGGGAAAACGGAAATTTCGCCGTCAGTAGTCGGAATTGACACCGAATAAACTTCTTCGTCAACCTTCGTACCGACAAGTGTGACTAATGACAATTTCATGACTATTTAGCTTTCTTTTCAGAATGTTTTTTAGCCTCGGCAGATTCAGCTTCAGCGTCGCGAGCAACTTGGTCAGCCAGCGTACCCTGGACCATGTAGAACCAGTTTTCAGGCTTATCGTCATATTTACCAGCCAAAATGTCGGAAGCGTCGCGAATGGTATCTTCCAATTTAACGTAAACACCTGGGTTTCCGGTAAACTTCTCAGCCACGTGGAACGGCTGTGCCAAGAATCGCTGAATACGACGAGCGCGGGCAACAATCTGCTTCTGATCGTCTGATAATTCTTCCATACCCAAAATAGCGATGATGTCCTGAAGCTCTTTGTATTGCTGCAGAATTCGCTGAACCTCACGCGCCACGCGGTAATGCTCTTCGCCGACAATTTCTGGATCAAGCGAGTTTGAGCTGGAGTCCAAACGTCAACCGCTGGATAAATACCGATTTCCGTCAATGCACGGTTCATCACGATAGTAGCATCAAGGTGAGCAAAGGTCGTGGCAGGAGCCGGGTCGGTCAAGTCGTCGGCTGGCACATAGACAGCCTGAACAGAGGTAATCGATCCTTTCTTTGTTGAGGTAATTCGCTCTTGCAAGGCACCCATTTCCTGCTGGAGGTTTGGCTGATAACCAACCGCACTTGGCAGACGACCGAGTAATGCCGACACCTCGGCACCAGCCTGAGTGTAACGATAAATATTGTCGATAAATAGCAAGACGTCTTTACCTTCGTCACGGAAAGCTTCAGCCATCGCCAGACCCGACAATGCCACGCGCAAACGTGCTCCAGGCGGCTCGTTCATTTGCCCAAAGACTAGCGAAGTCTTATCCAAAACGCCAGCTTCTTCCATTTCATAGTAAAGGTCGTTACCTTCACGAGTTCGCTCACCAACTCCAGCAAAAACAGAGTTTCCAGAGTGGAACTTAGCAATATTGTTAATCAACTCAGTGATAAGAACCGTTTTACCAACACCAGCACCGGCAAATAGACCAGCCTTTCCACCCTTAGCAAGTGGCGCAATCAAGTCGACAACCTTAATACCAGTTTCCAAAATCTCAGTCTTATTTGACTGCTCAGAAAGTGCTGGAGCAGGGCGGTGAATTGGGGCGGTTTTGCCCTTTGGTTGCGGCTTTTCGTCAATCGCTTCACCAACGACATTGAACATTCGTCCTTGGGTTTCTGCGCCGACTGGAACGGAAATTGGAGCACCAGTTGCAACAACCTCTGCACCACGACTCAATCCATCCGTTGACGATAGGGCAATTGCTCGAACAGTATGCTCGTCCAAGTGCTGAGCTACCTCCAGCACCAAATTCTTATCGCCGTTTTTAACGTGCAACGCGTCGTAAATCGCTGGAAGTTCAACGTCTTGTGGAAACTCCACGTCAACGACCACGCCAACGATTTGAATAATTTTACCTAAATCTTTTGCCATCTTTTTCTCCTTTATCATTGTTCCATCGCCTCCACGCCACCAGAAATTTCAGCAAGCTCTTGAGTAATCGCTCCTTGACGAGCTTTGTTCATAGCTAGCGTCAAATCATCAACCAAATCACTGGCATTATCCGTAGCATTCTTCATCGCCATCATACGCATAGAATGTTCACTGGCGCGAGCATCAAGCAGCGCCTGCAACAATCGCGCACCAACCAAACGATACGCCACCGCGTCCAAACTTCTGGAATGCTCGGTTCGTACTTGGCGTCAGAAACCGTATTAGAAACTTCGCTTGGATCAACCAAAATCTCTGTTCCCGCTGGCAATAATCTGTCCAATTCTGCAGTCTGAACCATGCTATTGACAAAACGCGTATAGACAAGCGTAACGGCGTCAACTTCGCCATTTTCAAACATATTTACTGCCGTATTCAAAATCGTATGGAACGTCAATCCAGACGGCTGATCTGGCAAATCTTCATACGTACCGATGATTTTCGTATCTTTAAGGCGCGTTGCGAATTGCGAAGCTCGGCGACCGATAGTCAAGGTCAAGTTCTCAATTCCGCGCTCATCATCACGCTTTAACAATTCCAAATATTTCTTCAAAACGTTGGTGTTGTATGCGCCAGCCAAACCCTTGTCGCTGGCCACCACGATAATCAATCGCTTATTTATCTTTCGCCTAACGAACAGCGGGTGATTGTCGGTTGCGCCTTGGCTCGCCAAATAAGACAGCAATTCTTCCGCCGCCATTGTGTACGGCGCAGAAGCTTTGTCCGCCTCTTGAGCCCGACGCATTTTACTAGCCGCCACCAATTGCATAGCCTTGGTGATCTGCTTAGTTGAGTCCACCGAACGAATGCGATTTTTCAGCGCGCGAGTGCTCGGCATGAATTACTCCTCAAATCCTTTCGCTATTTCTTTCGTAGCTTCGTCAATCAGCTTCAATTGCTCATCCGAAGGCTTGTCGCCCTTATTTAGCTCACGCATAGCATCTTTAGAATTTTTCCAGAGATAAGTCAATAGGGCAGACTGTGCGTCCTTAATCTTAGAAACTGGAATATCGTCAAACATACCGCCAGTCACCGCGTGAATGCTGACAAATTGCTCCCAGACGCTCATTGGCTGATATTGTGGCTGCTTCAGAAGTTCAGTGAGTCGCTGACCGCGGTCAATTTGAGCCTTTGTCGCGTCGTCAAGATCTGAGCCGAATTGAGCAAATGACGCCAATTCGCGGAACTGAGAAAGGCCGAGCTTCAAGTTTCCGCCGACAGATTTAACGGCTTTCGTCTGAGCTGCGCCACCAACACGAGAAACTGATAGACCGGCTGAGATGGCTGGGCGAATACCTTGATAGAACAAGTCGGTTTCCAAGAAAATCTGACCGTCGGTAATAGAAATCACGTTGGTTGGAATGTAAGCGGAAATGTCGCCAGCCTGCGTTTCGATGATTGGTAGAGCCGTCAAGCTTCCCGCGCCAAGTTTATCTGACAATTTAGCCGAGCGCTCCAATAGTCGTGAGTGCAAATAGAAGACGTCACCTGGGTAAGCTTCGCGTCCTGGTGGACGGCGCAACAATAGTGACATCTGTCGGTAAGCTACCGCGTGCTTTGTCAAATCGTCATAAATCATTAATGCATGACCGCCGTTATCGCGGAAATATTCTCCCATGGCAGTACCAGCGTAAGGCGCCAAGTAAAGCAGGGAGGCCGCGTCGGACGGGCTGGTTGCGACGATAATCGTCTGGTCCATCACGCCTTCTTCTTTCAATCGGTCGACCAATCGAGCGATCTTCGACAACTTCTGACCAATCGCCACATAAACGTTCACCACGCCAGTTTTTGACGAGCCTGGTTGATCATAGTATCAATAGCAATTGCCGTTTTACCAGTTTGACGGTCACCGATAATAAGCTCACGCTGACCACGACCGATCGGGAACATCGCGTCAATCGACATAATACCGGTCATCAGAGGCTCGTGAACTGACTTACGACCCATCACGCCAATAGCAGGACGCTCAATTAAACCACGTTTCTTCGTCTTAATCGCTGGACCGTCGTCAAGAGGTCGACCTAGCGGATCAACCACTCGCCCCAACAGCTCTTCACCGACAGGAACGTCTAGCACCGAACCCTTGCGACGAACGCTGGCGCCAGCCTTGACTTTATCTTCACCGCCAAGAATCACCGCACCAATTTCATCTTCCATCAAGTTCAAAGCAAATGCTTCAACCGTGCCGCCGTCAGTTTCAATTTCCAGCACTTCGCTATAGCCAGCACTACTTAAGCCATGCACCCAAGCCACGCCGTCACCAACGCGAATAACCACGCCAGCATCTTCCAAACCTTCTGTCGCCTCCAACTGCGCGATTTTTTCCCGCAGGCTTTTGGCTAATTCTGTCACATCAATCTTGCTCATTTTTCCTCCTAGATTTTCTTCGCCCGCAAGTCGTTTAACTTCTTCGAAATCGTTGCGTCCAGTGTTGCGGTCGGCGTTTGTAGCTTAAATCCGCCAATCAACGTCGGGTCAATTGATTCTCTTAGCGACACTTTTGGCTTGCTATTTTTATCGCTCGCCACAGCCGCCAGAAATTGTTCTATTTTACGCCTCGTCTTATCATCAAGCGCTCTCACACTCTCGACCGACGCTACAATTTCACCACGCTCAGCCAACTCAGCCTCAATATCTCGCACCAACAAATCAACTTCACGTTCGTGCTTTTCGTAAATCAAAAGACCAGCAATTTCTTCCAACACTGCGTCATTGCCAGCTAAAATTTGTTCAGCTGCGTACTTTGCCAACTTTCTCCTGGACACTAATCTCATCTATTCAGCCTCCTCAAGCGCTTCCGAAATCAGCTTTGTATCTTTCTTCGCATCAATTTTCTCACCCAAAACCTTGCCAGTCGCTTCAGCCACCAACTCTAATGTCGAATTGTGCAGGTCTTTCTTAGCGTTTTCAATTTCTTGAGCAATCGTATTATGCGCTTCTTCAATCAAAGCTTCAGATTTAGCGGTAGCTTTTTTAGCCGCTTCTTCAACGACTTCGGTCGCTTCTTCTCGAGCAGACGCCACGATGTCGCTAGCTTGCGCTCGCGCTTTTCGCATCATTTCGGCGGTCATTTCTTCAGCTCGGTCGGCATTTTCCTTGGCAGATTTTGCCGCTGCGTCAGCCGCTTTCAAGTCTTTTTCTCGCTTGACGAGCATTTCCATCATTGGCGGATAGACAAACTTGCGAAGAACAAATAGCAAGATTAAAAATGCTACCGTCTGAAACGCCAACAGCGCCCAATCAATACCTAGCGAATCAAACAAACCAGCTTTTTCCGATGCGCCAGAATTGGCAAATTGTGTTAATATTTTCTCCACAATTTACTCCCGAAAACTACATAACTTTGCCGACGATTGCTGCGACGAAACCGATAATAGCAATAGCGTCGATGAATGAAATACCCAAGATCATCATTGTGCGTAGGTCGTTGATTTTTCTGGGTTACGACCAGCTGCGTTCATAGCTGCTGCACCAACGATTGCGGCACCGATTGCTGCAAATGCTGCTGGGATTGCGTAGGTAAGTGTGAATGCTAATGCTTCCATGGTTAATATTCTCCTTTTAATTAATTATTACCTAATTTAATCACTCTCTGATGTTGCTAATTTATTAGTTTCAACAGAGGAGTGAACTTCATCAATTGGCTCGTGCGAATCATGGTGAGCCAGCCCCAGGGAAATAAACACAGTTGATAGCATAAAGAAAATATACGCCTGAATACCGCCGATAAACAACTCGAAGAAATAGAACGGCTGCAGAGCTACGGGCGACAAAAACTTCGTCATATAAGCGATAATTGCCAAGAGAATTTCGCCAGCCAAAACGTTACCAAACAGACGGAAACTCAGCCCCAGCATTCGCGAGAACTCAGCCACTAACTCCAAAATGCCGACAAATGACATAATTGGATCACGCAGTGGATTAACAAAATATCGCCCCAAATTGCCCTTAAAACCCAAATACTTAAATGCATAAATCTGAGCCGCGACAATCGTTACAATTGCCAAGCCGAAAGTCATATTAAGATCTGCCACGCCACCGCGGAACAGAGGAGTGTGATGCTCGCCAATTGTAATTGGACCAACGATCGGCAAAAGTCCCAGCCAGTACTGCGCAACGATAAAGAAAAACAACGTAATACAAAGCGGAGCAACTTTATGCGCCCATTTTTGGTCTGGAATGACTTGGCAAACCGTATTATAAAGTCCGTCGAACGTCCACTGAATTAACCTCGTGATAAAATTATGTTTCTTTTTACCTAAAACCGCCGCACGAGTACGGAACATTGCCCATACCAGCGCAATTAACCCCAAAAACCCAACCAAGTGCGAATTCGTAATAGATACGCCAGCGATATTGAGAACTTCATCAACTTTTACTGAAATATGCGGACCAGCGCTTGCCATATAATCGATCATTTCTTCAACTCCTGCTGTTTAATTTTAGCAATTTGCAAAGCTACGAGAATCACCGAGATAATCGCGCCAGAAATAATTCCAGCAAGCAACCATCTCATCTTCGTTCCGCTGACATTATCTAGCCACAATCCCAACAAAGTTAAGCCAATTGTTGGCAAAAACATTCGCCACATTGTACCAATCATTGTCCTTGCCAGAATCATCATCGCACCAAAATCGCCTGTATCATTAGCCGAAATGTCAGTTTCTTTTACCATTACTTTCCACTATATCAATCTGTTATACTATTTTGCAAGATGCCGCGACGAAATTATTCAAAAAATAGTCAAAAAACCCAAAAAACATCATTGATGTCAATTTCAGGGTTGGCTAATTGTCAGAAAAAACGTCGCTTCTCAACAGATATAAAAGCCCGCCAAGCAGCAGAAATCCAAGAATTAGCGAACCCGAATTTGTCGATTGATATATATCACTGCGAATGGTGTAAAAATTGGCATTTGACGTCGAAGAATTCTAAATAGACGTAACCGTTATGCTATAATTGGAAGTGTTATTAAATAGGGGAATATATGAGCGAAGACACAACGAACAACCATCAAGACACAAAAGTTGTCGTGTACAACACTAGCTGGTGTGCGTTTTGCCACACGGAAATGGAATGGCTGAAGAAGCTGGGAATTGATTTTGTTCCCAAAGATATCGAGGCTGATCCTGGCGCAAAAGAAGAATTGCTAAATAAAAATGGTGGCAATTTCCAAGGCGTGCCAGTGACGGATATTAACGGGGAATTAGTGCTTGGTTTTGATCGACCGAAACTACAAGATTTGCTACGAAAAAACGGCTTATTGTCCGACTAATTTTCTTAAAACGATTCAAGATTTTCCGTCAAATTCTGGCGGAAAATTTTTATTCTGCGCCAATTTGCACAACTTTTCCGCCAAGTTTTTCGCGGAAATAGTTATCGTGGCTGACATAAAGAATCGCGCCAGAATATTTAGCCAACGCCGTTTCCAATTCTTCAATACTCGGCAAATCCAAGTGGTTCGTCGGCTCGTCTAGGATAAGCAGTTGTGGGTCGTTCGCCAGCATAGCAATAATCTGAAAACGCGCTTTTTGACCACCAGACAAGCGAGCCAGCGGCGTCATCCGATCAGCATCCGTGAACAAATAGTCAGCCAAAAGTTGCCGAATTTTCGTATCAGAAATCGACAAATCGCGACTCATATACAATTTTTCAATCGCTTTTTCTAGCGGATCAGACAGATATCGCTCGTCAATTTCCTGCTCATAAACACCAATTCGAACCTGTGGATCAAGGAAAATATCGCCAGAATAAAGAACAGGACCGCCGTCAAAACTCTTGCCCGACGCCAAAATCATCCGAATCAACGTAGTCTTACCAGCGCCATTGCGACCTCTAATTTCAATCGCTTCACCTTCGCGCAAATCAATATTCACATCCTCAAACAATATCCGCTCACCAATCCCAACTGCCACATTTTCCGCACGAACCAACACGTGCTGACTGCGACTGGAAGCATCCTTCATGCTCAGGCGAATATTACGCGACTTGAATTTTCCGTAACGCTCGGCCGATTTATAGTCCAATTGACTAGCAGATTCTTTGTCAATCCAAAACGTCGGCTTTTCCATTTCCGATAGTTCCGCCAGCTCCGCCCGCGCCTCGTTCTCCAGTCGCTTAAATTTCTGAATCGTGCCAGGATTTCGTGACTTTTCCTTAAGTCTTTGATAGTCCAAAACTTTTTGTTTCAGGTTAACAATTCGCTTCTCAATCTGCTCAAAATTGTTCATTCCAGCTGTTGTCGCTTGAGCGTTCTGCTTCAAATACGCATCATAATTTCCACGATAACTCACAGCTTGACCGTCCTTAATCTCAACTATTCGATCAACTTGCCCAAGCACATCGCGATCATGCGTAATTATCAACATCGCTTGATGTGGCTGGGAATTCATCCAATCAATAAACTGCTGTTTCGCCACATAATCCATGTGATTGGTCGGCTCGTCAATCAGCGCCAAATGCGCCTCCGAGTGCATAATTTTAACAATTTCAACTAATCTTTTTTGCCCACCAGACAGGGAAGAAATCTTCCGATCACCAAAACCTTCAAGCTGAAAATTCATCAACTCGCGATCAATTTTCTCTTCAACTTGATAAAATCCTTTTTGATCAAATCGCTCCAGGGCTTGCGTATATTCTTCAATCTTTCGCATATTGTCGCCCATGGTTAGTGGATATTCATCGATAATTTTCTTTAGCTTGGAATATTCTGGAAGTCCGCCAAGAATGTACGCCATAACCGTTTGCTCGCCCAAACCGTGATGCTCCTGAGCGGTAGTCGCAACCGTAATGCCACGCCGAAAAATAACCTCGCCAGTATAATCGGTATCTTTTCCGCTCAATATTCCAAACAGTGTCGACTTGCCAACACCGTTACGACCAACCACGCCGACTTTCTCGCCGTCGTCCACACTGAACTTGACGTCTTTCATTAACGTCTTATCGCCAAAACTTTTTTCAGTAATGTGAATGTCGGCTATCATGCTTGAGATATTGTAACATAAGTCATATTTCAGCCGCACCAAACTAGCCTCAATATACTGTCGCGTTAAGTTTTGCTATAATATAATCCATGTCAAAGCCAAAAGCTAAAAAACCAGCCACACAGAATATTGTCAATCGTCGCGCACGGTTTGATTATGAACTTGGCGAAGAAATTGTAGCTGGTTTGGTTTTAACTGGAATGGAAGTGCGAGCCGCCAGAGAAGGCCACGTCCAGCTTAAAGGCTCATTTGTTAGCTTAAGAAACGGCGAATTGTGGCTAAATAACGCCAGCTTTTCACTGCGATTAAACGTTCGCGGAGAAGCAAATAGCCGCTCAGTCGATACTTCAGCGCGGAAATTATTGATAAGTAAAAAGCAATTGTCCAATTTTACAGAAGCCAAAAAACAGGGAATGACAATTGTCCCGACCAAATTATTGACCAATGGAAAGTTTATTAAAGTTGTAATTGCGCTCGGAAAAGGTAAGAAAAATTACGACAAAAGACAAACCATTAAACGCCGCGACCAAGATAAGGAAACTAAAAGACTTATCTCTAATAGATAGCCGCACCGATTACAAACTCAGCCTGAGATTTATTGATTTTCGCGCGCGTCAATTAGCTTTTGATAGAGCTTTTCAAGCTTCTTCACTTGACTTCGCTCCGTAAACTTGTTGGCTAATTTTTTACTTTCAGCGCTAAACTCCGCTTGTTTTTTCGGACTTTTTAGAATTGCAATTACTTTTTCTGCTACGCTTTCTGGATTATTTTCTGCAAAATAGCCGTTAACTCCGTCCTTCACAACCTCTGAAACTTCCTTGTCAATAATAACAATCGGCTTTCCAGCGTGAGCAGCTTCGTGAAGCACCCAGCCTTGCGTATCTTTAAGCGAAGGAAAAGTAAACACATTCATCACTTTATACGCCACACCCAAATCTTCTCGTGGCATAGCGCCAGTAAAGATAATCCTATCCGCAAAATCCGTCTCGGCTGCCATTTTTTCCAAAGTCTTTCGATATTCAAAATCGCCAACAAACAATAGCTTCGATTTCGGACGAGCTTCGGCAATAAACTCGCTAAACGCCTGAATCAAAATTGGCAAATTCTTTTCCTCGCCCAAACGCCCCACAAATCCAAACACTTCATCTTTTTCATCAAGATTCCATTGCTCGCGGAACTCTGCGACTCGTTTCGCGCTCGCCCGCGGAAGAGCATTCACGCCGTTTGGCATTAAAGTAACATCGTACGTATAATCTTCAGTCTGCCAAGACTCCAATTGATCGCGGCTTTTACGCGACAGGGCAATCACCGCATCCGCCTTGCTGTATAAAATAGTTATGACGCGCTCAATAATATCTTTATTCCATTTCGTTACGCCATTACGCGGACGATATAATTTGGCAACCTCCAACAAATCCTGTCCATTCAATTTTACCGACAATGGAAAAACCACTCCCGCCAACGCCAAAACTCCCGGCAAAACCGCAGGGTAGTGATCGACGAATTCATATAGATCCGTACAATGCTGGATAATCAAAGGAATATTATTTTTCTTCGCTGCCTTCACGCCCAATAGACCAATTTGCGACGGCGTAAAAATATGAACGACGTCCAGATGCATATTAGCAATTTGACGCTGCACCACAGGAGGGAAGAACACCGACGTGTCGTAATCATCAAAGAACGCACCCGTAATTGAGCGGAAACGAATTATTCGACTATTCTCATCTTCATGGAGAAGTTCGGCTTGCTTGGACGGACTAATAGACTTTGCTGGACAAAAAACATAGACCTCATGCCCCAAAGCTTCCAGCTCGCGCTTTAATGATTCAACAACGTAAACGATACCGTTAATGGACGGTCTGTAACTGTCCGTAAAAAGTCCTATCCTCATAATAGCCCCATTATACCATTTATATCAGCGATCGATAAAATTCGACCAAACGCTCGGCGCCAGCGCTACTATCAAAACGCTCAGCAATTTTCTTAGCACCAAGTTGCGCTTTCTTATAGGCTTTCTTATCTTTGCGCAATTTGCTGATCAATTCTAAAAATTCATCGTCCGTTTTTGCCATAACAGCGTCGCCCTTAAATGTGTCGTTATATTGCGGAATGTCGCGCAGAATGATCGGCAAGCCAGCGCCAGCCGCCTCCAACACACACATAGGATGGTTTTCTTGCATAGCGGGCAGAACAAAAACGTCAGCAGCGACATAATAGTCACGAACATTCTCCAGAGGTATCACACCAGTTACAATGAGATTATTCGGCGCATTTTTTATCATATTTTGCATGGCGTTATAATCCGCACCCAAATTCTTAAACGGAATTCCTCCCACCCAGAAAAACTTTACATCTGGCATTTCTTTGGCAGCTTTTATTAAAATATCCAAACGTTTTCGCGGCTGGACTTGACCATTTCCCATAACCACAAAATCATCATCCTTCAAACCAAGCTTCTTCCGAGCCGACTTTTTCTCCGCAGCAGAATGCTTATATCTCGACATATTTATCGTATTGTAAAGAACTTTCGTCTTTGGCACGTGCATATCGTTTATCAACTCATCAGCAACCATACCAGAGCAAGCTAAAACCAAATCAGCCTTTTTGTAAAAGAATTTCAGCCACGCTCTACCTAAAGGCTTCCAATATTTCGCGCCTTTAATCGAACCGATAAAACTATCCGGCACAATGTGAGCAGAAACAACTTTTTTGCCACTTTTTTTCATCAAATGCCGAAACGAATACAAACCCATAGTCTGAATATGAATAATGTCAGCAGGACGATCAGAATTCACTTCAATATCAATATCTTTTCTTTTACTTAGCGCATCCGTAATTTCTTTATATGCCGTATGCACACCGTGGCCTTGAACGGTGAATTCGCTCTCAGAAATCATATTAACAATTAGTTTTTTATCATCTTTCTTACTCATACCTACAGTATAGCAAATAATTATTCCGCCAATATCAATTCAGCAACCAGTTCTGGGCTATCCAACACCGACAAATGTCCCGTATCAAGCTCCACAAATTTATCAATTTTTACGCCATCGGCGGCGTTCACAGGAAGCGAAATCTTGTCCCGTCGCCCAACTATCAATCCTGTAAATTCACGCTCAGAAATAATAATTTTTCCACTCCGAGAAATATCCCGCGCAATTTTCGATTGCTCCAAATATTGCCGCCGCGTTACTCGCGTATTTTTCGTCAGCCATCGTATCAAATCCACGACATTTTTCCGTCTATTATTCACCAAGCACAGCCCACGAAACACCGAAAAATAATAGTTCAAATAAATATATTGATTCACCCGACGAGTGCAGTAAAAGAACGACGAGGAAATTCTCGACATAACCGAAGTTTGCATCGGAGGACTGATATACCAAATTTTCCGGCATCGCATTTTATTTGCCGCCAAACATCCAAGCGAATGAGCAACAACCTCGTCAATTGACACTCCTTTACCACCAAAAGCCGACATCAAATTCATCGCCCAATTTTCAATATCGCTCATTTTCATATTTTCTATCAATTGACTTCTGCCGTGAGAAGGCAAATCAACAAACACCAAATTCGCATCATTTTTCAGGCGGTAAGCCAGCGGAATCATTCCGTGAAAATCGCCACCAATGCCATGAATTAGCAAAATAGTTTTATTCGAGCCGCCTTTATAAAAATAATAAGCAGTTTTCACGCCTCCGACGTCCATAAAGCCGCTTGATATTTCGCCCAAAAACTTATCGTACATTGGTAGCATATTCATTAAATTATATCATCACGGTATAATAAAATTATGAAGCTTTTCTCTTGGAACGTAAATGGCATTCGTGCAGTTATAAATAAGGGTGAATTCGCGAAGTTTATTAACACGTACGATCCAGATATTTTATGCCTACAGGAAACCAAGGCCACCAGAGATCAAGTTGAAATTGACCTGCCAAATTATCACGAACATTTCTATTCCGCCGCCAAAAAAGGCTACTCTGGTACGGCAATTTTCTCAAAAATCCTACCGCTCAATTGGCATGATGGATTTCCACAAAATATAATTGAAAGATTCGACCTAACTGGTGATAAGTATGGTAATCCTGCTGACGAAGGACGAATCATTACCGCTGAATTTGACGATTTGGGTTGTCAATTGTTACACTCCAAACTCAAAGGGGGATCTAAGTCGATTGGATTTGCGATATAAAAAATGGGATAAGGCGGTGTTGACTTATCTGGAAGAGCTGGAATTGTCAAAGCCAGTCCTTTATTGCGGCGATATGAACGTGGCACATCAGGAAATTGATTTGGCAAATCCGAAACCCAACGTCGGCAAACACGGCTTCACTGATGAGGAGAGGGAAGGTTTTCAGAACTATTTGGACGCTGGATTTACAGACACTTTCCGGGCAGCTTTCCCCGAAAAAACTGGCGCTTATACTTGGTGGACACATTGGGCGAATGCCAGAGCGCGAAATGTTGGTTGGCGGATTGACTATTGGCTGGCGTCGCGTGAAATTGCAAATCGCGTTACTAATCCGCAAATTCATCCAGAACAAATGGGCAGCGATCATTGTCCTGTGAGTATTGAGGTAAATCTGTAATGGATATGAAATTTTGGCAAAAACAAGAACCAGGGAAGCCACTTTTTCCAGATGTCGAGTGGAACAAGCCAGAACGACGCGACCAAGCGGGAAAATTAGGAATTATCGGCGGCAATAAATTAGGTTTTTTGGCGGTGGCAGAAAGTTACCAAGAATCCCTTAAAACTGGCGTGGGCGAGGCTCGCGTTTTACTGCCTGACGCCTTGAAAAAAAATGTTCCCGCGAATATGACCGACGTGCTATTCGCGCCAACAAACCAATCGGGCAGTCTGGCAAACGAAGCGCTCACTGAAACTTTGGCGCTGGAAAGATGGGCGGACGTATTGCTGTTATGCGGCGACGCTGGGCGAAATAGTCAAACGGCAATCGTCTATGAAGAATTGATCAAAAAGTCAGAAATTCCCGTCGTGCTGACGCGAGACGCGATTGACCTTGTACAAAATAGTTTTCAGGAAATTTTGGACAATCCGCACGTGGTTTTCATAGCAAGTCTGGCGCAAGTCCAGAAAATATTCCGCGCAATTTTTTATCCAAAAATGATTACGTTCAGCATTCAATTATCGCAACTCGTCGAAGCGCTTCACAAATTCACCATCACATATCCCGTAACAATTTGCGTTTTTCATGCCGACAATTTAATAATCGCCCACAGCGGAGAAGTCGTCACCCAAAAATGGGACGCACCAATGGCAATTTGGCGGGGAACCGTCGGCGCCCGCGCCGCAAGCTACTTGATTTGGTCGCCGAAAGCGCCGCTAGCAGCAATCAGCACCGCTATCTGCAAAATGTAGCCTCGCATAAATATCCGCTTGACATTACGTACAATTAGTTGTATTATACTACTGAGCTTTCGCTCGTGACTTGTCAAAGGGCGGAAGTAGCCCTTGGTCATGAGTGAAGCACTTCTTGAAAGGAAGTGAGTGCCATGAAGATTGGACCTCTACTCATCATGGTTGCAGCATTAGCGGCGGTCGTCGCCGCTTCCGCCGCAATCGGGGCAGGGTTTGCGATGATAATCGCATTCTTGATTGGCTTAAACATGTCCTCCGCGGCGCCCATTGGGGCACTGGCCGGAGGCTTCGCTAGCCTCATGTTCCTACTAAACGCGAAAGAGAACGGAGGGAAAGGGCTGCAGTAAAAGCCCGCAGAAGACAGCTCGCAGGAAGGCGTAAAGCCTCGGCATAATGCCTTTCTGCGGGCTGTTTTCTTTGCATAAAAAATCGCCCAAAATGGACGATTATCACCTGAAGCTGCCTCTGGTACCGCGGGCCGGACTTGAACCGGCACGAGCTATTGCTCACCAGATTTTGAGTCTAGCGCGTCTACCAATTCCGCCACCGCGGCACAAGAGAACGCTCCAAGCTACCGTATGATTGTAACACAACCAGCAATTTCTCACAAGCACGACTTTTATTTGATATCAATTTGACGTATAATAAAAGAAGTTATGTATCCGACGGATGATCAATCAAACGGTCGAGTGGGCATGCCGGTATCAGATCAGCGCCGATCTCTCACGCCGCCAACTCGCGATTCAGCAGCCTCACGAAATGCCGCTGCTGATGTTATTCGTGGGCAGCTTGACGCTATTTATTCCAGAACAGAAGAACAGAATTCTGCGCCAGAAAAAGCTCAAACGCAACCATTTTCCGCTCAATCACAACCAAAACCCGAAGTCCGATCAGAACAGCCCAAGGCACAAATAACCAAACTTCAGCAAATTTCAACAACACCACAGCCAGAGCTGAAAAAAGACTCTGCTAATCACGCTATGCGGACGACGCCAATTGCCCAAACCCAGATTCAGCCAAAGCCACAAATTAGCAATTCCGCTCCCGCAAACCAAACCGCTCAAACTCAAAATTCAACCATCCACACTCAAGTTTCGGCCGACCAGTGGAAGCAATACCACAGCGCTTGGCAGAAATATTATCAGATGTATTATGAGCGTTACTACGCCGGCGACATTGCGGCAAAGAATCGTGAAATTTCTCGATTAACAAAGGAAAATCAGAATATCACGCCAGTAGTCAGCGAAGACGAACCTTTGGACCCACAAAAAGCAGCCATAAAAGAACTTCGCAGTCAAATTCAGCAAAAGGTTCGCGACTCCGCGAATAAGGTGAAAAAATCCCGACATTTTGTTCCAGCGATTGCTGGATTATCGGTGCTATTAATCTTCATGTTTTTGCAATATAACCGCGTTATTTTCGGCGCGGTCGCAGCCTATACAACACCTGGCGCAATTAACCCGCAAAACATCATCGTTGACGCCTCCACTGACGTAACTGTCGGACCTGAGTCTAGGATTATCATCCCAAAGATTAACGTTGACGCGCCAGTTATTTACGGCGCCGCTAGTGACACGAAATCGCAATCAAAAGCCATGGAGAAGGGAGTAGCTCACTTTTCAATTCCTGGCGCCAGCGCCGTGCCAGGCGAAGTCGGAAATGCCGTATTTGCCGCACACTCCAGTAACGACGCTTTTGCTGGCGGCGATTATAAATTCGTCTTTGCTCAGAATGAAAGTTGGTCAAGGGCGACATTATTTACATGAATTACAACGGGAAACGCTACACTTATAAAATAACATCAACAGAAGTTGTTATGCCAACCGAAGTTTCAAAAGTCCAGATTAACACAGATAAGCCAATGCTGACGCTCGTAAGTTGCGTACCTTTAGGAACCGCAGAAAAGCGACTTCTTATCTTTGCAGAACAAATCAGCCCAGACCCAAGCAAAGCCACTGCGACGTCAGAATCCAGCTCAAATCAGCAGCAAAGCAACAACTCAAATATTCCAGGAAAACCCGAGCCGACTTTGCTTGAGAAATTATTCGGCGGTCGATAAATTATCTATTAATTGAACAACCCAACAGAACCATTGTCCATATTCATTTTACTCAGGACAATTTTTCCAGAGGCGTTGGTCGTCAATCCGTAAACGTATCGCTGGTTCGAGGATAAAACAGAATCCAGACCAGACTTAACGTCTATCAACGTATGAGCGTTCGTGCCGTCAAACTCGCGAATCTCCATTTTTCCCGACGCAGAAACGCTACGAATATAGAAGTTGTCAAGCCACTTCACTTCCTGCGCCACGCCGATATTAAACGCGCTCGACAATTCTTTACGCTCCAAGTCATAAGTCTGCAATGTCGCGCCGCTTTGCGCCACGATAAATCGCCCAGCATTGTCCATCGTTATGTTCGTAATCGCATTATCAGTCTTAATAATCTTCGCCGTTTTCAAGAACTCTTTTTGGCGGTCCTTAGAATCTGAAATCTCACCTCTGTAAATTGTCATATTTTTGCCATCAGTCAAAACCACGGTGTCTTTATTGAAATAACGAGAAATTCGAATTACTGGGGTAGAATCAGTAGCAAAAGTGCCAATCATAAACGGCTCTTTCCAATCTCGCTTCCAAATTCCTACCACTTTTTTACCGTCGCTAACAGCCACATAAGACAAACGATCGTCGCCGTAAAGCTTGAAAGATTCGACGCCAGTCAAGATTGGGCTGGAAATTGTCGAGCTATCAAGATCAACTCGTCTCAATTCGCCAGTTTCCTGCAAAGCGTAAACCGTGTGCGCGCCAGTTCCCGCAAAGCTGATTTGCTTAATTCCAAAACCGGTCATCGCTGTTACGTCAATAATTTTCTCCGGATTTTCTCTATCAAAAACCAGCCATTGCACGCCAGTAGTATTATTTTCCGCTGGATACGAATGCTTCACTAGCGCGTAACGAGAATCGCGGTCCCACTCCGACACAGTAAACGTATGGTTGTCAGAAGACAGGGAATAGCCAGCCAAAACGCTTGTACTTAATGCATGTTCCGTAAACTTTTCTTTATCCTTGTTCGTGTCGCGAATGTCGCCAATTGTCAAAATCGGAGTTTTATCCTTAACGCCAAACCCCATCAAGAAATTACCAGCTGGCGACAGAGAAACAGATTGCAATGAGTCGAACGTTTCACCTCGGTGGTTTCGCGTTTCGTCGGAATCAGTCTGGCGTAATTCAAATTTGTCACTGTATCAGATTTAATATTTAGCGTTTTTTGCCACGGTTCGTATTTATCCAATTTCATCGAAAAAGTGTGCTTGCCAGGAAGAACGGTGCTTTTTGTCGAAGTGCGGCGCAGCTCCATATCGTCAACATAAACCAGCGCCCCGCCAGGATGTGATTCATATTGGACAAGTCCAGTCTGTTGCAATTCTTTCGTATTTGGATCAAACGTATAGCCGAGCATTCTAAACGTCAAAAACGTAAGAAGAATTATAAGTGATAATGTCATCAGCGTGTACACAAAGGTCCGCCGCGCGAGCTCTTTAGTGCGATTCTTTTTCTGGTACATAATTACGGAAATTATAACATATTTTTACACTTGAAAAAACCTTAGGCGATTTGTAATATAATATACAGGAATAAACATTAGGGGGATTAATGGCAAGTAAAAACTACGTGGTCATCAATGGACGAGCTTACGATACTATTACCGGAATGGTAATGGATGATATTAAGATTGAAAAATCTGAAATAGAAAAAGAACAATCAATCAGTAAGCGTGGTACATCTGTATCAAATATTCACGCCGCACACGTTCAGAAGTCCAGCACATTGAATCGTCGGCACGTTAAAATGCCGCAGCGTACGCCATTGGCCGCCAAACCCCAGAAGGCTCGCGTCGACGTGGAACAACATGTCGCCGTGAAGAAGTTTTCTACACCAATTGTCAGCAAGCCAGCTCCTCAGAAAATTGCTATTAACCGCCCAGCCGAAGCTCACCCCGTTACTCGTCGCGCCCAACAAAGACCTCTTAGCGTTAACACTAAATTGCGAAAAGAACGCCAACCTCTGGCCATGAATAACAATCCGCTTGTCGCCGTCGCTCCGCAAAAAATAGAAAAGCCAGTCGCAAAAACCGCTCACCAATTGAAAAATGAAGCGATTGAGAAAGCTTTGTCGAATGAGATTATCAGCAATAAAAAATCTCGCCGACGCCAGAAAAAGGGCGGCACCTTACGTTGGTTGAATACGTTTTCTGTTGGTTTTGCGGTGATGCTATTAGGCGGCTATTTAACATACCTGAGCATGCCAAATATCTCCATAAAAATGGCAGCCGTTCAATCAGGAATTGACGCCAAATATCCAGGTTACAAGCCAGACGGCTACGCACTGAATGGACCTATCAAATTCAAATCGGGCGAGGTCTCTATGAAATATGCCTACGCCGACGGAAGTTCAGAGTACACCATAACCCAACAAAAAAGCGGTTGGAATTCATCAGCAGTGAAAGAATTTTTCTCTGAAAAGCACAAGAATCCAAACACCACGATGATCGACGGGTTGACAATTTATAGCGGCGGGAAAGAAGCGGCTTGGGTGAACGGCGGAATCCTATATCAAATCAGTGGTGACGCGAACCTCTCAAGCAGCCAAATTGAAAAAATTGCCACTAGTCTGTAACTCATCAGATAACGTGCTATAATTTACTCATGACTATTAGAACTCGTTTTGCGCCAAGTCCGACTGGCTATATTCACTTAGGCAACGTCCGCACCGCGCTATACACATACCTTGTTGCCAGGGCGCATCAGGGAGATTTCATCTTACGCATTGAAGACACGGATCAAGCTCGGTTCGTTGAAGGCGCGGAAGAAATGATTTTGGAAACTCTAAATTGGCTAGGGCTAAATTGGGATGAGGGACCAATTCTTAACAGTCCAAAGAAGAGTCTGGCAATTTTGGTCCATATCACCAAACAGATCGCCGTGATATTTACATAAAGTGGGCAAAGAAAATGATTAGCGAAAGGCTAGCTTACGCCGATCCGTACACGCCTGAAGAAGTGCAAGTTTTCCGCGACAAAGCCAAGGCTGAAAAACGAGCATTTTTATATCGCGACCATCGTCCAGAAAATCCGCCAGAGTGGCAACTTGGAATGCCGCTGCGCTTCAAAGTTCCGGAAATTAAGCGATATTCTTGGACGGACGCCGTTATGGGCGAGTTGTCGGCCGGCCCAGAAGCTTTGGACGATTTCATCCTGATCAAAGCGGACGGTCTGCCAACCTACAATTTTGCGCACATCATTGACGATTTCGAAATGCAAGTCACGCACGTGATTCGCGGCTCGGAATATATTGCCAGCACGCCTAAATATCTATCGCTTTACGAAGCGCTTAAAATTACGCCGCCGATTCTGGCGCACGTGCCACACATTATGGCGCCATCGGGAAATAAAAAACTTGGCAAGCGTGACGGCGCTAAAAGCGTAACTGAGTATCGATCAGAGGGAATTTTGCCAGAAGCGATGCTTAATTTCTTAGCGCAACTTGGCTGGAATGACGGCACGGAGCAGGAAATTTTCAGCAAAGCCGAACTGATTGAAAAGTTCTCACTTGACCGCGTTCAAAAATCTGGCGCGCGATTTGACGAACAACGACTCATTTGGCTTAACGGTCAATGGATTCGCTCACTTAGCTTGGACGATCTTTATTCTCGCTGCCAATCATTCTGGGGCGAAGAAGCCAAAAACGCTGATGAATCGTATAAAAAGCGTGTTCTGGAATTGGCGCAAGATCGCTTGAAGACATTGCAGGATTTGCCAAAATTAACAAGCTACTTCTTTGTTGATCCTGAAATTGACACGGAATTGATTGATGGAAATAAGCAACTTCGCAAATTGACCGACGACGAACGACGAGATTTATTGTCAATTGCTCGCCAAGAATTCGAGAAAATTACAGATTGGACGCCAGAAACAATTCAGAATTGCCTTAATCAATTACTGGAAACGACGGGGCAGAAGCCGGGGATTTTGTTTAGCCTGGTGAGAATTGTGACAACGTGGGCGCCGTTTAGCCCGCAACTTAACGACACGCTGGCGCTAATTGGCAAGGAAAAAACTCTGCAAAGAATCGATAATTATCTACAAAAATAGTTTATTCGTGCGCCGAAAATGCTATACTAAGCATAAGCATGAATGTTGAAAAAATAGATAAATCAGGACAAAAAAAGAACGCTCGCTGGGAGTCGTTCAAAGAATGGGTAAAAAAGCACATTCTGGCAATTGTGCTCGTGGTGAGCGCGGCGGTTATTGCTGGAGTTTTCATAATTGCAATTCACTCCATAAAATACGAGCAGACCGCTAGCGTGGAGCTGAAATTGCCAACTAAAAAACCCGCGCCGAAGAAGTTTTATTCGTCGCTAACTGGCGTGGAAATCGCGGACGAAGCCGCCACAAAGCTACCCGTAACTGGCGTGATGATCGAGAATAGTCCAGCCGCCAGACCGCAGTCAGGATTGAAAAAAGCTGGTGTGGTTTATGAAGCCGTGGCGGAGGGTGGAATTACTAGGTTTTTGGCTCTGTACCAGGGAGAAAAGCCGGCGCTAATCGGTCCAGTGCGAAGCTTAAGATTGTACTATTTGAGCTGGGCGGCGCCGTATCAGGCATCAATCGCACACGTTGGCGGAAGCCCCAACGCTTTATCTCAAGTCAGAAACGGTAATTATCGCGACATCGACCAGTTCTTTAACGACGGATCATATTGGCGATCTCGCGACCGCTACGCGCCGCACAACGTCTACACTTCAGGAGAAAAACTTGACCAATTGAACAGCGCAAAAGGCTATAACAATTCCGAATTCACCAGCTTCGCGCGAGCAGACGGCAAGCCCGTCGAATCGCCAAACGCCACATCTGTAAACATAAACCTCAGTGGCTCACTCTACAGCACTTCATACGCTTACGACAAGGCGTCGAATTCTTATCTAAGAAACATGACTGGCGTGCCACATACCGATAGAGAAGATGGGCAAATTGCTCCAAACATTGTCGTAGCTATGGAAGTGGGCGTTGAAGCTCGGGCTCAAAACTACGATGGCTACGAAGACATCAAAACGACAGGATCCGGCAAATCTTACATTTTCCAAAACGGCACAGTCGCCACCGCCACTTGGTCAAAAGCGGACATCAATTCGCCGCTTAAATTGACAGACGAATCCGGAAAAGACATCGCCTTAAATCGCGGACAAACATGGATTGCAGCCTTCACGCCAGGAAGGGGAAGTGTTTCATGGCAATAGATCCGGCATCTAAAACCTTGCGCGAGTACAAACAATATTATTACCGAAAAGTCATATTAGTCTTATTATCAGCGAGCGCCTGCATCATATTAGGACTGGGAATTGCACTCCACTTCACGGCAATTTCCATATTCCAGCTAAATTTCTGGATTATCATTTTAATTACCGCTATCTTGCAAATCCTATTTTCAATTTCTATCGTTAAAATCATCGCTGCGCCGCTTAATAAAATTCTGGCGGCACTTTCTCATAAAATTGGCGAACTAACCACCGACACTCCACCAAACCCCAACGATAAACGCTACGAAAAAACTGGATTTAAGACGGCGCTTCAGGCAATTTATGGCGATTATCAGCCAGAGCAAAAACCAGCTAGCGACAACGACAAGCCAAAAATCCCGCTCACCCAAGCTCTGAATCAAGCCAGCACTGGCGTAGTAATTCTTAATTCTAATCAGAAAATTATCTTCGCCAATTCCGCCGCCCCGATTTCCAGGAACGCAAAAGGCGAGGATTTTCTGGCACTTGATTTTCTAAACGAACTAAGTATTTCCGATTGGCTTCACGAAATCTCCAATGAGAAAATTAAAGCCGAGCGCCGTTGGCAACGCATTAGCACCAACCCCGACATCATCCAAAAAACGCGAATATTCGACATTGTGGCTTCATTTGAGAAAGGCGCCGCCGCCGAAACTGTCATTTTTCTCATCGACAAGTCTAAAGGGTATTTGCCAGAAGAAGAGGACCTTAATTTCATCTCATTTGCTGCTCACGAACTCCGCGGACCGATTACAGTTATTCGTGGATATCTGGATATTATCAACGAAGAGTTTGCTGGACGATTGCAGGGCGACGAAAGGCAACTTCTTGACAGGTTGGTCGTTTCGTCCAATCGCTTGTCTAGTTACATTGACAATATTCTTAACGTTGCCAGATATGATAGACATCACTTGAAGGTTTATTTATTGGAAGACACTGTCGCTAATATTTACGCCTCGATTGCCGATGATATGCAACTTCGCGCCTCAACTCAACACAGAATGCTTAATGTCAATATTCCAGATGACCTCCCAACGGTAGCCGCCGATCACGGAAGTATCGGGGAAGTGATTGGTAATCTAATTGACAATGCTATCAAATACAGTTTTGAGGGCGGGTCCGTAACCGTTTCCGCGGAGAAAAAGGCGACTTCGTGGAAGTGTCCGTCGCCGATAATGGAATTGGAATGCCGGCGAATGTCGTAGACAATTTGTTTCACAAGTTCTATCGATCACACAGATCACGCGAGGCTGTGGCTGGAACAGGAATTGGGCTTTATATTTGCAAAGCTTTTGTCGAATCGCACGGCGGCTCGATAATCGCTCGATCCCGCGAAAACGAAGGCTCAGTATTCTCGTTCACTTTGCCAATTTATGCTACAGTTAAAGATAAATTGTTAGAAGACGGCCAATTAAATAATCAATTGATACGAAAGGGTGGCGGCTGGATAAAAAATCACGCCATGTACAAGGGTTAGGAGGAATTATGATAAAGACAATTTTATGCGTAGAAGATGACCGTTTTATTGGCGAAATGTACGTCAGAAGTTTACAAAGCAGGTTACGATGTGACGTGGGTTGTTGACGGAAATGACGGGCTGGTGGCAGCGCGCAACCAAACTTTTGACCTGATAATCCTCGACTTAATGCTGCCAGAACAGCGTGGCGACCAGATTTTGGATGCTCTGAGAAACAACAATGTCGATTTGGTCCCAAATAGTAAGATTCTGATTATGACCAATTTTGAACAAGACGAGGCTTCGCGTAGGTCTGTCATGAGTCGTGTTGACGGATATCTAATTAAAGCTGACATTACGCCACGGAATTTGATAGAAGTCGTTAAACAGATGGATGACGAGAAATCATAATATAGGTTTTTCGTCAAATAAAAAAGATGGATATTTAAAAAACACGATTTTTATTTTAATACTTTTTTAACGGAGGAATTGTGACAAAAAACCAAACTCTCATCACCGCTGCAGGAGGCAACGGTACAGCCATTGAGATTCTTGACCAGGCACTCACACGCAAGGAATATGAGTCTCGTGGTAAAGCGCTTGAGGGCGATTTTGCCGCTGATGGTGTCGAGCAAGCTGGATTTCTAATCCTGAGCGATCGACACTTCGAGATGGCTGGCGGCGAGTTCTGTGGCAACGCCACGCGCTCGGCTGCAGTTGCGCTGTACGAGAGGTACGGAGAGAACGACCTGTCTTTCACTGTTTCTGGGTTTACCGGAACAGTGAGTGCTTCAGTCAAACCTTTGGCTGAGAAGACTTTCTTCGTTGAAGTTACCTTCCCAGGAATGGTAGTAAAAACGAAGCCGGCAAAACTACAAGACGGCACGTCCGTTTCGATAGTTGATCTCGGCGGTATCGTGCACATTGTCATCGAGGGAGAATTCCCTAAAGACGAAAAAATGTACACCGCCGCACATCGCCAAATTGTTGACCAGTTTGGCTTGAGTGAGCGCGACGCTGTCGGTGTCGTGTGGTTCCAGCGAGAGTCTAACGAGGCGGTCGTCATTCACCCTGTAGTATGGGTACGCGCCGTCGATACGTTCTATTACGAGTCGTCCTGCGGCTCGGGAACGATCGCAGTAGGAAGGGTGACAGGTAGCTCTTCAATTGTCCAGCCGACCGGGAAGTCAATCTCGGCGGAGATCACAGAGGGTGAAGTCACTCTCTCGAGCGAGATGGAGGTTGTCCGTCGAAAGGCAATCTTCGGTGTGGAATTGCCACACCGCAAACACTTGACGTATCGGGATTCATCAGTACATACAAAGAGGCCTTCGGAGGTCCTCCATACTTTGAGGAATACACCGATCGCGAGATCTATGAGAGATAACCGTACATCATTAGATGAAGTCATAAAAAGTGCTTGTCGACAACCCCTATATCTCCGAGCTGTATCTTTTCGGCTCGCGAGCAATAGAAAAAGAGTGATGGACTTTCCGACATTGATTTAACCGCCGTCTCGCCGCACCCAATCGCCGCTGAGGCTCATACTCGTAAAAGTTTGGCGGATGAGTTCGGTTTGAGTGCGGTCTACACGATTACAAACAGCGAACATGAAATCGCCCGCACTTTTTGCCTGAGCGGCATGAGCCTGTTTCACAAAATTGACATCGGGTTTTCACTGCCTGGTAAAACCAATTTCTTTCCAAATTCGCAACTGCTTTTTTGTAGCGACAACGTTCGTGCGCCGTATAAACCAAGCAAAAAATGGGCGGAGCCACGCGCCGAGCACGACTATTTCGATGTGATAATGGGTTCGCTGCGCTACGTCAAGCACCGCCGTCGCGGCGAAAACTGGCAGGCGTACAAGTGTTACCGTGGTTTTATTGAGCAGCTAGCAAAGGCGCGCGCGGCGGATTCGCCGCAAAACATCTATAAAACACTGGATTCGCAAAATAACGACGAAATTCTAGCGTTATTCTTCACTGGCGATATCCGCGAAAAAGAGCAAAAATACTACGAATTTATCAAAAACCTCGCCGAAAATCAGCAACTTTTGCCAGAGTTTAGCAGGGACCTACTGAAGATTTGGAGGAATTATATAGATGACTGAAGTCAATAAAAAAAGCACTTGACTGGCATGCCAATATTTAAAAAATTTGCGTCAGATTACCCAAATAGTGAAAGTCTGCTACGCAAAATTATTACACTACCAACTCACGAGGGTTTAACGAGCGATGACATAGCGCTAATAATCAAATCAGTAAAAAGTATGGGGCAAACGTATAATGAAAGCAATTTTCGAAAATACCAAAAATTATAAAAAACATTTTACCGCAACAGGATATACTGTCAATAAAAATCGCACCAAAATGCTACTTATTCACCATAAAGGTTTAAATAAGTGGCTACCTCCGGGTGGTCATATTGAAGAGAATGAAGTCCCGCATGAAGCAGCTATACGCGAAGTTTATGAGGAGACTGGCGTAATGGCTACACCTATAAAAGATGGTGAAAATGATCTAGCCCTAAAAGATATAAAAGAGGCGCAAATTCCACGACCGTACGCTTTGATGTATCAAATTATACCAAAAAGCAAGAAAGATGTTGAACATATCCATCTTGATATGGTATTTGCTCTTGAGGCTAATGATTCTGACAAGATTACCGCACAGTATAAGGAAGTTCACGATTTTAGATGGGTGACAAGGAAGAATTTAATAGATGAATATGACACATTTGACTCAGTAAGAAGTTTTGCTAGAAATGTACTCAAGTAAAAGTCCATTATACATTCTCACTTCACGTGCCGCCCAATTATACAGCTCGCACATCCATCTATCGTGTATACTTGTTATACAGATATTAAAATAGATTCCAGCGAGGAGATCACGTATGCATGATGACGAGTTATGGCAAATTTACAATAATAACGGTACGCCCATATGCGGCAAGGGAGCACATAAAGAAGAATTTAACTCTGATAAAAATCTAATCATGGGCAACGCTCATGTATGGTTTTGGAAGATTGACGGAGGTAGAGTAAGTATTCTGCTACAAAAGCGTTCATTGACAAAACCCAATAAGCCAGGTTGGTTTCATATTTCGGCGGGCGGGCATATTAACGTCGGAGAAACGCCAGTGCAAGCAGCTGTGCGAGAGACTAAAGAAGAAATGGGGCTTACAATTGATGAGTCTAAACTGCATTTTGTACAAGCTGTTCGCATCATCGAGAAAGACCCGCGAGACATAGTAAATGTGTTTCTTTACCAGCTTAATGGCGACGAAATTTCACCTTTGTCGATGGCGAAGTTGATTCGTATAAATGGCGCTCACTAGATAAGTTCAAAGAAATCACTCAAGACGCAGCGGCTAATAACTTAGTACCTCAAGGTGAGTTATATTTCGGAACACTTATCACGGCACTTGAATATATTAGCCGGCAATAGATAGCTCCGACCAACAAAAAAGCCGCCCGTTCGGGCGACCGTTTCCGTTCTAGTTCCGATCTGGTGACCCCACCGGGAATCGAACCCGGGTTGCCAGGATGAGAACCTGGTGTCCTAACCGCTAGACGATAGGGCCGTAACTCCATGGATTATACCATGGAAAGGGAAGGCTTGTCTACTTTTTCTCTATGTTAGACGTCGACTTTTTATGATAAGACAGCATAGCCCAAGAGCTATATACCAGAGCAAACAAAGAAATAGCAGCAGGTACGATAAACAGATTAACCATTCCTATAGTCGACAAAAATCTCACAACAGGGACATCCTGACGCGCTATAAGCACGAAAAAGAAAAGCCACGTAAGAAACATCAACAGTATATTTAAGCCAATAATACAACAGATAACAATCATTATTTTTGATATTTTATCAGTTATCCAATATCGCCCAGTTTTATACCAATAGACTGACACACAAGCAAGTATGAACGCATATATTACTAAAATATCCCCCAAAGAGCCAATGAATGGTCTGAATACATCAGATGTAGTGCCAAAAAAATTTACCGAGACGAGACAAATTATCACAAAAATTACAGTCCATCTAAAGGCCTTCTTTTTCTCGATATTTTCAGCCACTAGAGGTTTCATCATCGGAGCCTCCGTAAAAGCCCATTGTTGCTTCACATCTTTAACTTCAGGTGAAGCGATTGGCGCGTTATCCGTAGGGTTACTTTGATTATTATATTGATCATTATTCATAGAATTATTCTCCTGACTATTATATTTTCAAATTATTATCCTATCGCAATTAATAGCGGAATCAGTATTGCAAGCAAGACGACAATCGCAATAATGGCAATGATCATAGGCTTAATCCACTTATATGAAAGCGGTTGATTCGTGTAATGATCCGTATAATCTGGCTGGCGTTTCCATGCTCTCTTCGATGGGCTTTGCGCGACGGCTTCCTATATAGCACGACACCGTAATCCAAGAGACATACGCTAGCGCCACCAGCGGGCTAACTAAGACGATAAGTTTTAAGCTCCAGAACATCAAAGATACAGGAAGCCACATTATTGAATATTTATCTTCCATATCAGCTGACGGGCTCAAGAAAGACATAATCGTGTAAAAAATTATAGCGGTAAAAAATAAGTTAACTACTTTGCCGTTTTTCACTAGATAATTCGCAATCCAATAGCGCCCAGATTTATACCAATAAATCGAAATACAGATAAGTATCCCTATAATCATAGCTGCAATAGGAAATATAACCCCAACAAGCGACACTAATCCAGCATACAGTACATCACGACTATCAAATACAACAATAGCAAAAAACACCGGCACAAGAAGACAGAGAATTATGTAAATTATGGTGTATAAAAAGGCGTGCTTTTTCTCTATTTTTCCGTCAGTAATCGTCATATTAATGGCATATCGTCGCACTGACGCTTCATTAATAATCTCCAGAGCGGAAGCAAAAGCAGCGACAGGAGAGAGAAGGAGCGTAAATATTGTCATAGGTCTATCATACCCCCAGAGCAACGTTAAGAATATCACTACAGCTATTGCAGCATAAAAAGCAGCCTTGGAACTATTCTTCACCGCCCGGTCGATGAAATGGTAGCGCCCTTTTTTATATTGTGTGAGTACAGATCCAGCCAAAAATAGAGAGCTATATATAACACCAATGGACAAAAATTCAGTAGCTAAGAAAACGCTATAATTCTCAAAATTATTACCACGATTACTTAGACCCTGTGCAAAAATATAAACCCCCGCAAATATCGCAATCACAGAAACAATCACATAAAATACTGCATACTTAAATGCTTTACTCTTATCAAACGAAGGGCCCATGGCTACTGAGGATTCCATAGAAGTTTGTTGATCTTTTACATTTTCAGCATTAGGCAGGGTGGGCGATTCATTATTTGTGAGATTATTATTTTGATTCCGATCCAAATCATTATTCATGCAATTACTATACCACATTTATCACTTGAGACTTTCCTGAAAATTCGCCATAATAAAACTATGAAAAAGGGCGGGATTTACTTTAAGTCTCACGTGGAAACGAACTATTTGCCAAATTATCTTTCTGCTCAGTATTATTAAAGTTCATTATTTTTTATTTATGCCTATTATATCCATATAATATCACATCAATTATCGTCAATAAATAGATAGTCACTAACATAACAGGGAAGATGATTACAGGAAAAAGTATTAGAATATCTATCGACACAAGTTTACCATATACCCAAAGCGCCGCAAAAATTATTGCCGACAGTACAGAAGAGTGGATTGCCGCTTTTGGACTATCATTTACCATCTTGTTAATATTCTGATAATAACCCCTCTTGTACCACCTAATCATAAAACTAATTAGCAACAGGGAGAGCATCATCGATGCATTTGAAATGGCTGATATCAAAAAAGAAACGTGTATGTTATACGGTCCTGTCGATCCTCGCATTGAAACGTAATTTCCTACTAGCGTAATAATGGTAAACATTAAAGAAAAGAGCATAACACGCTTAAAGGCTCTCTTTTTCTCTGTGCTGTCATAGACTGGCGCATTGCTTACGTCGGGATTGTTACTTTGGTCGTTATGTCGATCATCGTTCATAGAATTAGTATACCACGTTTATCACTTGAGATTTTCCTGAAAATTCGCCATAATAAAAGCATGAAAAAGGGCGGGATTTACTTTAAGCCTCACGCAATTTCCAGATTTTGGCTAAGGAGATTGTGTGAAGTGGCATTACTGAGCTGTTTTACGATCATTCTTTTATATGCATGGGCACGATTCATACCGACCGGTTATCAATTGCCAATCGGATTATCAGTCTCAGATTTGGCGGCTGGCGTGGCAGGAATCGGCAGCTTAATTGTGCTGATTTTATGTTTTTGGCTTCCCAGAAAACACGAAACCGGAATCGGAATTTTCGTATATTCGTTAACCGTCGCCGTCGCCGCAACCACCATAATCACCAGCGGCGGAGTCGTTTCGCCATTCCTAGTTATGTGGATTATCGTAGCAATTTTCGCAGGATTTTTCGGCGCAATAATCTTAGGAATGATGGGACTTTTGGTCATTTTACAAATTATAGCCACCAGCGTTCAACAGGGAATAAACATACAATTCATCATCGGCTACCTCTTCTTCGGATTTTTGCCTTTGATTTTTAGCCTCGTTCTATGGATTCGCCGCCAAAAAACTGATGACAATACGTCCAGCTTGGAGAATAAACTTTCCGCGGTTGAGAGCAAATCTGACGTAGTGATCAATGCCATCGACGACGGCGTTTTGGCTATTTCCAAAGACGGCAACATAGAATTAATCAATCCATCCGCCCAACAAATCATCGGCTGGGACCAAGGCGACGCGCTCGGACTCAACTGGAAAAGCGTCTTAAAACTCGTCACCTCAGACGGAAAAGACGTAGAAGATCTCGAGAATCCAATAGCCCAGTCCTTATCAAAAAACCAGCCAACTCATAACGATAAATTATTCCTATTGACCAGCTCTGAAACGCATTTTAGTTTCAATTGTCAGCTCTCCAGTCGGCACTGAGGGTGAAGGAATTATCGTAGTTTTCCGCGACATCACCAAGGAAAAAGCCGAGGAGCGCGAGCAAGCCGAGTTCATCTCCACCGCCAGCCACGAGATGCGCACGCCAGTTGCGTCAATTGAGGGCTATTTGGGTCTGGCGTTAAATCCAGCCACCGCTCACATCGACGAGAAAGCCCGCGATTTCATCACCAAAGCCCACGAATCGGCGCAGCATCTGGGACGATTGTTCCAAGATCTCCTTGATATTAGCAAAGTTGAAGACGGGCGAATGAAAAACAACCCGAAAGTCATCAACGTAAACGAATTTTTGAAGGATATTTTTGATGGTTTGGCGACAAAAGCTGATGAAAAGCAGCTCAATTATATCTTCATGCCAGACATAATTGATGAGGGCAAGGAGAAGTCATTGCAACCGATTTTTTATGCCAATATTGACCCTGATCATTTTCGGGAAGTCGTCAGTAATTTAATCGAGAACGCCATCAAGTACACTCCATCGGGCGAAGTTGTCGTTAATGTTACCGGCGACGATAAGCAGATTTCCGTAAGCGTAAAAGATAGTGGTATTGGCATTCCCGCCGAAGATATCCCGCATTTATTCCAGAAATTTTATCGAGTGGACAATTCTGACACGCGAGAAATTGGCGGAACTGGCTTGGGGCTATATTTGAGCCGCCGCTTAGCCGAGGCGATGTCCGGAAACTTGCGAGTTGAAAGCAAATATAAAGAGGGAAGTACGTTCTATTTGGAAATTCCTCGCATGAGTAGTTCGGAAGCCAAGCAGCGATTAGAATCTGCGGAAGCTGAAAAGCCTGAAGACTCAACGCCAGACTCTTTGGCTTCAGAAAAAATTGAAATTGCCACAGAAGAGAAGACGGAAGATGTCGCAACTGAAAATAATAGCGAGATCGTCGATTCAAATCCAGCCGCAATCGCAACTTCAGAAAATCCAGGTCCAGCCGTACCGACCACTCCAGCAGTCCAGCCAGAAATTCCACAACCAGCCAGGAATTCTTCCGAGCCAACGCTGGCTGAAATTGAGGAAGAATTGCGCAAAAAGCGTCAGCAATTGTCCATACCTGGCCGCGAATAATAACCATAAGGGCTATGGATTTTTTGTCAAAACTTCAGTATAGTATAAATATATGACAAAAATTTTATTGGTTGAGGACGACAAAAGTTTACGCGAAATTTACGGCGTACGACTTTTGGCGGAGGGCTACGATATCGTTTCGGCGGGCGACGGCGAAGAAGCTCTGGCCATGGCAATTAAAGAACGTCCGCGATTAATTTTAAGCGACGTGATGATGCCAAAAATTTCCGGATTTGATATGTTGGACATTTTACGCTCGACGACAGAAACAAAAGACGTTAAGGTGATTATCATGACCGCACTGTCATCAGAAGATCAGCGAAAACGCGGCGAGCAACTTGGTGCTGATAAATACTTGGTGAAATCTCAGGTGGGAATAGAGGACGTCGTGAGGGCAGTTCACGAAGCCTGGGCGATCTTCCGGGAGTCGGCACAAATCCAGTGCCAGTTTCACAACCAGCTCATACATATGAACCAGCTATTCAAACGCCTCAACCAACTCCAGCAGCGCCGCAGCCAGTTACTAGACCTGACATATCTTCATTGTCACCGCAACCGGCTACCCCCACTGCAACGCCAACAGCTCCTGCAGTAAATCCGCTTATACAACAACATCCACAACAAGCATTCGCTCCAGCACCGCAACCACTACCTCAACCAGTGCAGACTCCAGCACCGCAACCAATTCCGACGCCTCAGCCTCAAACAGCAACTCTGCCGCAACCTATGGCACCATTTTCATCACCTGCGCCGCGACCTTCAGGGCTTGGTGATCGTGTGATTCAACCTTTGCCAGCTGATGATTCCCAGAATTCTGTAGATATTTCCAAGCTTATGGCAGAAGAATTAGACAATACACAGACTATTTCTCAACCAACTCCAGCACCTCAACCAGCGCAAGCTCCAGCACCGCAGCCAATTCCGACACCACAGCCAACACCAAATCCTATTGAGCAAGCTAACGCAATACCTCCAGTCCAAGCACAACCTCAGGAACAAAGCATTCCACATCAACTATCAGAATATCCTCAGCCGACACAATTTCCACCGATAAATCCGCAACAATGATAAACCCAGACACGAAGCAAGAATCTTGGCGCCTCAATAAATTTGTGGCGCTGTGCTTGGGTATTTCTCGCCGAAAAGCCGACGAATTGATAGAAAAAGGGAAGATTACTATTGACAGTCAACCTGCCAGATTGGGTCAACAAATTTCTGACGCAAATAAAATTTCCTATGACGGCAAATTACTAGAATTGCAATCCAAACAACTCATCGTCATACATAAGCCAACTGGATATCTTTGTTCGCGCGCCTCTCAGGGCGGCGTTCCGACAATCTACAAATTGCTACCAAAAAACCTTCACCGCTTAAAACCTGTTGGTCGCCTGGATAAAGACAGCTCCGGGCTGATTCTCATGACGAACGACGGCGATTTTGCTCACAGCATGACGCATCCGTCGTTTTATAAAATTAAGCGATATCTCGTTACAATCGACCAGCCATTGCAACCTTTGCATCGCCAAATGATCAATGATTTGGTGTGCAGCTTCCTGACGGTCGCAGTCAATTGACGCTAGAAAGACAACACGAAGGCGATGATTGTCGCTGGATAGTGGAAATGAGCGAAGGGAGGAATCGTCAAATTCGGCGAACTTTCGATGCATTAGGCTACACTGTCAAAAAACTCCACAGAACAAACTTCGGCAATTATTCGCTCGGCGACCTCAAGAGAGGCGAATGGCGAGAAGAGAAATTCACGAATTCATAATTTACTCCGCGACTCTTTACATTTTACGTTAAATATTGTAATATAGCTTTTGTGCTAAATTTGATAGAAAGTGTAATTGTAAAATGGAAACGCTAGGGTGCGAATCTGAGCCTTTGCCTTCAGAAAAACTAAGAGCTGTCATACGTAACCTTAAGAAAGAAAGATCGGATACCATAGAAAAAATGTTCTATGAGAATGATGGGCCCAATATTTTACCAAAATTCCTAGAAAACCAAATCTACGCTTACATCGAACTTATTAAAGAGGTTGAGAAACATACTACGAAACTTGAATATCCTATATCCGTAGCGTTCAAAGATGACGACAATAACATTTACTACTGCATAAATAACCCCAAAGAAAATTACTACATAACACTTTACCCAAATCCAATTAGCAAACAACCTCCAAAGGCCTACATCCACAGTTACACCAGAAAATATAATAGCGAGAGCGAGGGATATAAACTAGACATAGAGACCGAGGAATTCATAGCAAAAAGCGGCCTGAGCTGTTTTGAGGATTTCCTGAAAATAATTCGCCCATGCGAGGCTTACATAAACAGTGTGCTCGCCAAAATGTCTTAAAACTGCTATAATATATAATCATGTCTAAATTACCAACAGTCGCCATCATCGGGCAGGCCAACGTCGGCAAAAGCTCATTATTCAATCGCTTGACGCGCTCTCGCACAGCCATAGTCGCCAGAGAAGCTGGCACGACACGCGATAACGTCGTTGGTAAAGTTTCGTACAAACGACGCAACGTGGATTCTGTGCCATCAGATGACTATTCGCAATTTTGGCTCATCGACACAGCCGGACTGAAAACTGCCGAGGACGAATTTGAGGCAACCATTCAGGACCAAATTGCTGACGCTTCCGCCGCCGCTGACGTAATCCTCGTAACCGTCGACTCCACCGCATATCCTTCCGACGCTGATCGACAATTGGCCAAAAAAGCCCTAAAAAGCGGCAAGCCAGTCATTTTAATCGCCAATAAAGCAGACTTAAAAGGCTCTCTTTCTATCGACGAGTTCAAACGACTTGGAATTAAAAACATCATAAAGACCTCTGCCGAGCATAGCATTGGTATTTCGGAGCTTCTTGATAGCATTGCCGAACTTATTCCGCCAGCCACCGAAACTGCACCTGACGATATTATTCGCGTTGCACTAATCGGCCGCCCGAATGTCGGAAAGAGTAATCTATTCAATACCTTAGCAGGCAAGCAGCAAGCCATTGTTGCCAACGTCGCCGGCACAACTCGCGATGTAAACCGCGTTCAAGTTCGTTATCACGGTCAGACAATTGAACTGCTCGACACTGCTGGAGTCCGCCGCCAAGGAAAGCAGGAAACTGGAATTGAAAAGTTTTCAGTTCTTCGCACCATGCAAGCCATCAACGAAGCCGACGTTTGTCTGCTCCTTATGGACGTCAATGAGCTTAACGTTCAATTGGATCAGCGCCTAGCTGGAATTATTGACGAGGCGGGCAAAGGGCTTGTTCTGGTCGTCAGCAAATGGGACTCCGTCGAAGGTAAAGACGCTTATACTCATGATGAAATTGCGCCACAAATCAGCTATAATTTCAAGTTTACACCGTACGCTCCACTGATATTCACCTCTTCTGTCACTGGGCAGAATGTCGCTAAGTTATTCGACCTAGCGCTTGATATCTATAAACGTCGTCGCCAAGAATGTAAAAACTCGCGCCTTAAACGACATTTTGCAGAAAGCCATCGCCGCACATCCGCCAGCTGGCCTGAAAAAAACTCACATCCGAAACTGCGCTACATTGTCCAGACGGACGTTGCTCCGCCGTGGTTTGTTATTTACGGTAGCAATCTGAAATTTGTCCACTGGAGTTATAAGCGCTATCTGGAGCGAACTTTGCGTGAAGCTTTCAATTTTGCGGGAACGCCGATTAAAATGTCTTTCCGTGACGAAAAGCAATTAAAAGCCAACCGTGAACGCGTTGCGCGCGGCCTGGCGCCAGTCACGAAAGCCTACAAGCAGGCCAAGAACGCTGAAAAAGGCATATAATACCACATTTTTGACAAAATCTATTGACATTTTATTCTATTACTGATATATATATATTAGCTTTCACAATGTGTTAGCTTGCGTCAAATTCGACACATCGTTGGAGGAAAATAAATCCTCCGCCCAACTGGAAGGACAGTCCCATGCTGGAAGGATTCCTCAAACTCATGCTGCTCACAGCCATTGGCGTGGCTCTCGGATCCGCCGTGATGGGAGGAATTGCAGGAGCCCTCGTAGGAGGATTCATTGGTGAGACGGCGGGAGTTCCCGTTACCACAACTGCTCCAATCGGAGCAGTTGTCGGAGCTGTAACAGCCGGAGCCGCTGCGTGGCGGCGCATCTGGTGCAACGGCAAGAGGGACAACCCTCCTACTGATAGTCAGGCGTAAGCCTGCTCGAAAATAGCTCGCTCGAAAATAGACTCAATTCGGTTAGAAATGCATATTTTGCATTTCCTGGATTGAATCCAGTTTTCGGCTTGAGCACGTTTTCGAGCGGGCTATTTTCTTTTATAGTGAATCTTAGCTGTATCCGCTCCATAGATACATACCTATGCTGATGAGTCGGAAACGACGAAAGCGAACAATTTATTCAAACATCATCAATTGCGCCGACAAAACTTCACGCGTAATTTCATCCGCACGTTCACCAATTAGCACAATTTTTGCTGGCTCTTCCGCCGCAGAATTAGCTATTTGAATCTGATTTTCCGTTGCCTCCAAATGATGCCGCGCGCCATTATCATCAATAAAACAGCCTTTCATCCGCCTAAGTTTATAAGCGTCAAAAAGTTCCGGCCAAATTTTTTCCAGAGTCGCCGCAGCAATTTTCATACCAGAAACATCCAGCACGGCATACGTCGGATTATCCGGCACAACCAGCTCGCCATCATACTTATCAAAAAACGTTAGTAGTCCCGACGGCGTGGTTAATTTACTTAGGTCAAACCGACCGCGTGGTGCGCTGAGCACCTTGGCGTAGGGTAGGGTGTGCAATTTTTCCTCGTACTCGGCGCGTTCATTTTCACTTAGCAAATCTTCTTTGGTCACTAAAATCATGTCCGCCGCTTGCAACTCAATTTCATGCGCCGGCTCAATTCCATGTAAAATCTCATGTGCATCAATAACGTAAACTCTGCGCCAACTCGTACTTATTGAATATTTGTGCATTAATCAATTTCTCAACTAAATTCATAGTTCGCGCCACACCAGTCGCCTCGATAAACACCGGAGCAGGGGAATTGCGACAAAAGTCAAGTAACATTCGCGTCAATGCATGCTTCGACGAGCAACAAACACAATCGCCAGCCAAAGTCGTCACGATATCCGCCAGCTTCTCCAATCGATAACCGTCAACGTTTTCATTAGCATATTCATTCTCAATCACCCGAGAGCCCTTATAGTCACTTTGTTGCAATAAGAACTCAAGAACACTAGTTTTCCCAGCGCCCAGCGATCCATTCACCAAATATAGCGGAACTTTATCAACAATCGCTCGCCCATCATCAAACGGCGCATTAATGCTAAATTCCAAATCATCATCGCGTTTTGCCATATGCTTATTATACGTCATTTTCACAAGGTGATATACTAAGTCTATGAAAGTCATCTTAGCGTTGGGAAATCCAGGCGAAAAATACATAAACACTAGGCATAATGCTGGGTTTTTGGCTATTGATAAATTTGCATCAGAGCAGGGGAAAACCTTTTCAAGTAAGCCGAAGTTTTCCGCCGATATTGCCGAACTCAATATTTCTGGAGAAAAAGTTTTACTAGTTAAGCCAACTACTTTTTACAACGAGGTTGGAATTTCCGCTCGAGCAATCTTAGATTTTTACAAATTGACATTGGACGATTTACTAATTATTCACGACGACATGGCGCTGGACTTCGGTAAAATTCGAACCCGCAAAGGCGGTCGAGACGCGGGCAGTAATGGCTTAAAGTCGCTCCACTATCATATCGGATCAGACTTTTGGCATATTCGTATTGGCACAGACAATTTGCTCAGACGTCAAGTCGGTGACGTAGATTTTGTCCTAGGCAAGTTCAATTCAGACGAGCAAAAGATTCTCCAAAGCTGGATATTGCCCGAATCAATTAATTTGATCGAGAAATTTATTAACGGAACTATCGAACCGTTCAGTATAAAATATTAAACCAGATTCTAACGTCGTTTTCGCGGCACAATTTTTGAAGCGCTGTTCTTCAATTGCTCTTCGGCTTGATGTAATTTTGTGGCCGCAGCTTCTTGTAGATTGATCGATCGGGCTTCCAATATGCTGCTGCCGACCGCCAAACTCACGAACAATAAGCCCAAGCCACCCGTCGCCCATTCCGGCAATTCCAAGTGGAATAATTTGGCAATCATCATCACGCCGAGCGCCATAATTGCCCAGTGAGCGCCATTTTCCAGATATTTATATTTACTAAGCGCGCCTGTTCGCAACAAATATACGGTTAGCGATCGGACCCAAATCGCTCCAGCGCCCAGTCCAGCCACGATTAGTAGCACGCTGTTGGTAATAGCAAACGCACCAATCACACCGTCAAAACTAAAGCTGGCGTCCAGAACTTCCAAATATAACAAGCTAGCGAACGCCGCCCAACCAGTTTTAATCTTAACGGATTTCGCGTCATCTTCATGAAAAAATGACCCAAATAGTTCCAACCCAATATGCAACACAATTCCAAGAACCGCTGAAATCAGCACCAAAGATTTATGCGGTGCCTCGACCGTAAAATACAAAACAGCCGCCACGCTAAGCATTATGCACACCTTAAAATTCTCAAATCGCCCAGCCTTCGCCAAGATCGGCTCAACATGTCGCATCCAGTGAACACGCTTGTTGTAATCGATGAAATAGCTAAGCCCAATCATAATCAAAAACGCACCACCAAACGCGTCAATCATCGGCGACGCCTCGTGCAGGATCTTGCCGTACTCGACAGGTTTATGAAGCGCCAGATTGACAACATCCATAAATCCATGACCGCTCGCAATCATCACGATAGCAATTGGCAATATAAATCGAACGACAAACACCGCCACAAATATACCAGCTGTCAGGAAGACTTTCTGCCAGACTTGACTCATTCCCGCCAAAACCTTGCTATTTATCACCGCGTTATCGAAACTAAACGTGACCTCCAAAACCACCAAAATAGTAAATAGCCAAAGACCGCTAACGCCCATATGGCTAAAAATCAAGCTACCCAAACCTAAGGTTAATAGAACTGAAAACCAGAAAATCCGAAACGGATGATGTGAATGTAAAAGATGTTTCATATTGATTTAGTATAGCATAAGCATGGAGTATAATTTTATACATGGCACAAAAATCACCAGATGGTCGCATAAAAAAGTTTTTATCAGCCAACAGCGAATTGATCGGTTGGGTGGTTTTTGGCGTCCTTATAATTTCTATTTATCAATTCAGCTCACGATTCGGCGTCATGTTATTAAACGGAGAATTTGCGGAATGGTGCAATAAATTATTTCCGTCATTACAAGATTTCATCACACTGACGTTAAGCGTAATTGTCGAGGCGGTCCCATTCTTAATTTTAGGAATTATCATATCCGCGCTTATCAGATACTTTTTATCATCAAAAGATGTCTTCAAAATGTTACCAAAAAACACCTTCCTTCGACGAATTGCACTCTCTATGATCGGGCTAATTTTACCTGTGTGCGAATGCGGTAACGTACCAATTGCACGCAGCTTAATAGCAAATGGGCTGAAACCTGCCGACGTTATTAGCTTTCTTTTCGCCGCGCCAATCCTAAATCCGATAACCATAATTTCAACCATGACCGCCTTCAGTTTTGACACCCGAATGGTTTGGTGGCGAATTATTTTTGCGCTAATTATCGTACAAATAACCGCTTTTATCGTCAGCTTTTTTAAGGAAGATTCTATTGTCAATCCAGAATTTGAAAAACTTTGTCACCCTCATAGTCACGGTTCAAAATTATCAAACATATTCAGCTCATCACGCAATGAATTCTGGCAATTATTTACTATGCTAGCCTTAGGCGCTAGCATCGCAGCCGCCACACAAATCTTCGTTCCGAGATTCATCATAAACGCCGTCGGCGGCGACATTTTCCTATCAGTCATATCCATGATCACGCTAAGTTTCGTCATCTCGATATGCTCCAGCATCGACGCGTTCTTCGCACTGGCTTACGTGCGAAATTTCACAACAGGCTCAATTTTATCTTTCCTATTATTCGGACCGATGATAGACATTAAAATGATTACGCTGTTAAAGACAACTTTTCGCTGGAAATTTATTGCAACAATTACCTTAACCGTATTCGTCTTATCGCTAATTGTCGGACTGGGGGTTAACTTATATGTACGCTAACCTTGCAAGATCAATTGGCGGAATTGTCGTTTGTGTATATATTTTGCTATTAGCTTGGCGCGACCAACTTGGCTTTACGTTCATCCACGCTATCACATATTCGCGGTCATAATTAGCGTAATCGGTGTTATACTTTTGCTTATTGATATAATGTTGCAATTAAAAAATAAACCCACAAAAGACAAAACTAGAATTAGCTTGAAAAAAATTGCCCCGATATCTTACTTTGCAATAATTATATTATCAGTCGGCTACATATTGCCACCAAAATCACTCTCCCCGAGCAGTCTCGCGCAAAAAGAAAGCCCTATGATTATTGAGCCCGAAAGTCGCTGCGAAACACCTCAGCCGAAAGAAGACTCTTCTATAATCTCAATAAACCGCTGGAAAACCGCCATAAATTCCTGTAAAGAAGCCGCTTATTTTAACGGCAAAGATATCACCGTAACCGGCTTCGTTTCAAATGATCTGTTAAAAAACTATGGCTATAATTACTTCAATATTGCCAGATACGTTATAAGTTGTTGTACTGTTGACAGCGTGCCTATGAAAATCCTGGTTGAGAAAAACTTTTCAACAGACTACCCAGATGGAACGTGGCTAATCGTCAAGGGTAAATTGTCGCAAAAAATCGTTAATAGCCAAGCCGAATACGTCATAACCGACGCACACATCACAAAAATCAACCAACCTAAATATCCTTATGAATTACTCGGGCTGTAAGTCTATTGCACACTTGTTGCAATAAGTTATAAACTATTGGTGATACTATGCTAAATGAAATATTCGAACGCCACAATCTTCGCCTGACAAAACCACGCCAGCAAGTATTTGATATCTTACAAAATTCAGATGTTCCTCTTACAGTTGGCGATATTGCGAAAAACTGCAAAAACATTAACCGTGCCAGCATTTACCGCACACTGCTGATGTTCGATAATCTGAACATTATAAACACCATAACTATTGGCTGGAAGAATTATTACGAGTTAGCAGAACCGTTTATACCACATCATCACCATCTATACTGCATCAATTGCCAAAATGCCGAACCTATACAATCGCAAGAACTCGAAAAACTCATAGATTTCATCGGTAAAAAACATAATTTCATAGTCACAAAACACCACTTTGAGCTGGAAGGTATTTGCGAAAAGTGCCGATATATTATAGAAAATAAATAATTTTTCCCAACAAAAAAGCGCCAGGTAAGGGTGGGCATCACCTGACGCTTTTTTACCCTTCAACCCACCCGAGCTACCGTATCAGTGAAGCGTCACGACTAAAACTCCAAAAGTCCGCGCCTGATGACCATCAATACAACTTTGTACTCACATTAACAGAGGTCGCCTTTGAAAAAGGGTAGTTAAAGGGGTTAGTATGCGCGTAACGTTGAACCGCAAAAAGTGGAGGGTAAGAATACTTAATGCCATTGCGCGCAACCTAACATATAGTTAGAATAGGGGGTATAAGGTGCGTTTGGTTAATGATTACTTAACCAATCGTCCTTGATTATAGCAAACATTTGACAAAGTGTCAATACTTTTTACCACATTTTTTATGGAAATCAATAGAATTACACCAGATGAGCATATTTTCTCCCAGAGATTAGCACATATTGCCAATCCACCAAAAAGCTTATGTTATATAGGAAAGTTGCCGGAAACAAATGCGCCAGTAGTATCAATCGTCGGGTCCCGTAAGCCGTCTGCCTACGGAAAAGAAGTGACTGAGCGATTAGCAACAGATCTGGCAAAAGCCGGATGCGTAATCGTGAGTGGGCTAGCACTAGGCGTGGACTGTATTGCCCAAAAAGCTGCGATTGAAGCTGGCGGAACGGTCGTGGCGGTCGTTCCAAACGAGCTTCCTGATATTTCACCGCGGACCAATTATCAACTAGCCATGAGCATCATAGAGCAGGGCGGTGCGGTCGTTTCAGAATGGATGAAAGGCGATAATAAAATAGTCAATCGTTGGAGTTTTTTGGAGCGCAATCGTTTGGTTAGTGGGCTGGCAGATGGAATTATTATCACCGAAGCTGCCGAGCGAAGCGGCACACTAAACACCGCCTCTCACGCACTAAATCAGGGAAGAGATTTGTTTGTAGTTCCCGGAAATATAACCAGCCCACTGTCGGCGGGTTGTAATACTTTATTAAAACAAGGGGCGTATTTAGTGACAGACGCCGACGATGTTTTATCAATTATCGCGCCAGAAAAATTGCAAAAAGACAGCGGTCAAGAATTAGCAGCTAGCACAACAATTGAAGAGGGCATTATCATAAAACTCATCTCAGAAGGGCTTCGTGACGGCGATGAAATCCAACAAAAATCAGGATTATCCGCGTCAGACTTCGCCACAGCACTCACAATGCTAGAAATCAACGGAGTGATTAAGCCTCTCGGGGCGAACAACTGGACATTACGATAATATTGCTATTTTGACAAATTGATGTTACTATACGGACTATGAAAAAAGCCCGAGAAACATCTCCTGTCGCACGTAAAGTTACCAAGGACGTCTTTACCATCCCTAATTCTATAAGCATGATTGGCGCCGCTTTGGTGATGCACGGATCTGAGAAAATCGATACACCTGAAGGGCTGGCGGAATGCGCGGTCGGGCGATTAGCTGACGTCTTGGACGGCAAAGTAGCACGCATGACAGGGCAGACTAGCAATTTTGGAGCAGCCTTAGATGCCATAACAGACAAAACAGTTATGGCAAAAATCCTCTATGAACTACATAAAAAGAAGGAAATGGTCCCAGAGGAAGTCATTGTCTCTATTGCAACATCTAACTTAGTAAACGCCATAGCTACCGGAATTGCTAATTTACGTAGTGACGAGAAAGGTGAAACTCGACCGACTAAATCGGGAAAACTAGCCATGGCAGGAGAAACAGTTACTTTGATATCTTATATTGCCGCCCATATTGCCGAGCAGGACAAAAATCCAAAACTCGCCAAGCTTCTACGCAAACTAGGAGCTACAGCATTTGCCGCTTCACTTCCGTTCGCTACGCACGCAACATGCACCTACATAAAACGAGCAGTCAAAGGCAACGCGGAAAAAGAAAAACCACGCCAAATAGCAGATGTTAATCGCAGTCTTGGATCAATGGCAATGCTCGGTCACCTCAGTGGTCGCTCGTAATAATTCACTTTGCGGTTGTAGCTAGATAGTGATTTGTTATAATATAAAGTTATGAAAAATCTCGTTATCGTCGAGTCACCAGCCAAAGCTAAAACCATCGAGAAATATCTCGGCAAGGATTTTCACGTCCTGTCCAGCGTCGGGCATATTCGCTCGATTGTTAAAAAGACGAAGGATGGAACGCCGCCGATTGACGTAGCTAACGATTTTTTTGCAATTTATGAAGTTGATCCTGAGAAAAAGAAAGTTATCACCGAACTAAAGAAAAATGTCAAGGCAGTTGGCAAGGAAAATGTTTGGCTCGCAACCGATGAAGACCGCGAAGGAGAGGCCATTGCTTGGCATCTGTGTAAGGTGCTGAATCTTCCAATTGAAACGACTAAGCGAATTGTCTTTCACGAGATCACCAAAGACGCCATAACTAATGCCATTAAGAATCCGCGAACCGTGGATATGAATTTGGTTCAAGCGCAACAAGCCAGGCAAATTCTTGACCGACTGGTTGGTTTTGAGCTCAGTCCAGTCGTCTGGCAAAAAGTTCCGGGCGGCAAGTCAGCTGGCCGCGTTCAGAGCCCAGCAGTGCGATTACTAGTCGAGCGCGAACGAGAAATTATGAAGTTTGAGGGCAATTTTCAGTTCAAAGTTACTGCCATTTTTATTCACGACAATCAAGAATTCAAGGCCGAGCTTAATCAAAAATTCGACACAGAAGAAGCGGCGAGCGAGTTCTTAAATAGTCTGAACCCCGCCGAATTTATTGTTAGCGATATCTCAAAAACTCCTGGGACCAGAAATCCAGCGGCGCCATTTACCACTTCAACCCTGCAACAGGAAGCCAACTCTAAACTCGGCTTCAGCTCCAAAGCAACCATGGCTTCGGCGCAAAAATTGTACCAAGACGGAAAAATCACCTATATGCGTACTGACTCGGTGAATTTGAGCGGTCAAGCCATCGCGGCAGCTACCGACTTCATTAAGCGTCTTTACGGTCCAGATTACTCAACGGTTCGCAAATTTAAGACCAAATCCGCATCAGCCCAAGAAGCCCACGAAGCTATTCGCCCGACGGACATCACTCTGGAAACCGCGTCTAATAATAGCTATGATCAGAAATTGTACGACCTGATTCGACGCCGAACTTTAGCGTCGCAAATGTCGCCAGCGAAGCTAGAAAAAACAACTATTACAATCGACATCAAGGGTGAAAAATTACCAAAAAGCAAAAAGCCCGCTCAGTTTGAGGCGAAGGGCGAAGTCATTACGTTTGATGGATTTTTTTGCGCGTTTACGGCGGCAATAAAGATGAGCTTCTGCCGAAGTTACAGTCTGGCGATGAAGTCAATTCTCACGACATTACGGCTCGTCAAACATTCACCAGACCGCCAGCTCGCTACACTGAAGGCTCGCTAGTTAAGAAGCTGGAGGAGCTTGGAATCGGTCGTCCATCTACATACGCTACGATTATCGACACTATTCAAACTCGCGGCTATGTTGAAAAAAAGGCGACAGCGAAGGTCAGCCACGGGATGTGATTGTCCTGAATTATAACGGCGAGGAAGTTAGCCGAAGTATCGTCCAGGAAAAAAACTGGATCGACACGCGGCAAGCTTTATCCCAACGCCGAGCGGCGAACTGATTGCCGATTTCCTGACGGACCACTTTACGCAAATTGTCGATTACGATTTTACCGCCAACGTCGAGACGGAATTTGACAAAATTGCCGGTGCTAATCTGGAAAAAAGCGCAATGCTGCACGGATTTTACACGCCTTTCCATAAATTAATCGAGCAATCTGGCGGGATCGACCGAAGTAAAGTCGGCGCTAATCGCGAAGTGGGAATTGATCCGAAGACAAATAAACCGATTATCGCGCGATTTGGGCGATTTGGTCCAATGTTGCAACTTGGCGAAACTGATGGCGACGAAAAGCCACGTTTTGCGCCGCTGCCAAAGGGTGCGAAAAATTGAGACAGTTACGCTGGAGCAAGCATTGGAAATGTTCAAATTGCCACGCATCGTCGGACAAACAAAGGACGGGCAAGATATTAAGGCGAATATTGGGCGATTTGGTCCGTATATTCAAGTCGGCAAACTGTTCGTTTCCATTAAGCCAGAAGATCCACACAGCATTACTTTAGAAAAAGCGCGCGAACTTTACGCCGCCAAATTAGAAGCTGAAGCCGCTAAGAATATCGCCGAGTTTCCAGATGGAATTAAGGTTCTCAATGGTCGATTCGGTCCATACATCACCAACGGCACCAAAAATGTCAAAATTCCTAAAGACACGGATCCGAAAACTATTACTCACGAAAAAGCTCTGGAGCTATTAAGCACCACAACAGCGAAGCCAACTCGCAAACGCGTAGTTAAAAAAGCCCCCAAAACATCCGCTAAAAAGAAATAGCGTTTTTATACTATCCAATAATTCCGGATAATAAAAAAACTCTTCATATAATCTATTGCAAAAAAACGTAAAATAAATGCTATAATTTATATCAGCAATTATGGCATTTATCTATTGACTTTTGTCAAATGCAATTGTATAATTAAAAACATATTTTCAATCAATATAACCTGTGGTGAGGCAGAGAGGATGTTTCTAGTAGCATGAGCGAGACAGCAAAAACCGAGCAAAGCGCCAAATTAAATTCTGTCGTCGATACTATTATTTCTAAGATTCCGCAAGAGCGCGAGAAGGAAATTATTTCTCGACGATTTGGTTTGTACGACCGAAAAGAAACGTTAGAGTTAATTGGCGATATGTTCGGCATTACTCGCGAGCGCGTTCGTCAGCTAGAAAAAGCAATCTTAACGCGTCTACGTGCAGCTGTCGCCGAGGGAGAACTTCCTTCGGTTATTGCTATGGAAAAAGAAATTACTTCGAGCTTATCTGAGATGGGACGAGTTGCGCGCATGCAGGATTTGGCGTCGCATTTCCTCGGTAAAGAAGCTACTGCAATTGACCGCGCTCGTGTGGCGTTCATTTCTGAGCTAGCAGAAAACATCACGATTGTTACAGAGAATGACGATTATTACCAGGCGGCAGCGATCGACACTCTCGGCAATGAAAAGCAAATTAGAGCACGAGTCGAAGAAGTTGTAAAGACCATCAAAAAACACGGCGAACCCGTTACTGCGGAAGAATTGCATAAAAAATTGGACTATGAACATCCTTCAAACATTGCGGCTTTGGCTACCGTTAGTAAAAAATTGGCTAGCTTAAACGATCAGTGGGGACTAGCCAAATGGCCAGCGGTCAACCCAAAGAACATCCGCGATAAAATCTACGTCGTTCTGGACACGAACGGCTCACCGATGCATTTTTCAGACATCGCCAAGGGAATTCGGGACAGCGAATTTAACCGCCGAAGCGTCACGACGCAGGCAATTCACAATGAACTTATTAAAGACAAGCGCTTTGTTCTAATCGGTCGCGGCATTTACGCGCTCGCTAGCTGGGGCTACAGCCGCGGAACTGTAGCAGATATCATTACCGACATTTTGAAGAATTCCGAGACTCCGCTTCACCGCGATGAAATCGTTCGTCAAGTCCTCGACAAACGACAAGTCAAGGAAACAACTATTCTACTAAACCTTCAATCAAAGCCGCAATTCAAACGCGTCGCTAAAGCCACGTACGTTTGAAGAAGCCGCTTAAGCTAAGTTGCAAACTTCTTTCAGAGGTGAGATAATTTACACATAATGCAGATTATTTCTTGGATCATCAGCACATTATTGCAATGGTACGTTTGGATGCCAATCGTGGCAATCCTAATGTTTTTGACGTGGCGGAACTATCGGAAGATCGAAGATTTTACCCCAGTTGAGAGTGTACTTTTAATTCTGGAAATCCCACGCACCAACGACAAGCAAGAGCTTGCCGCCGAACAGTTATTCGCTTCACTGCACGGAATTCTTCGCGACAATAAAGAATTGCGATTATCTGGCGGACACCAAGAGCACATCAGCTTTGAAATCGCCTCAGTTAATGGACAAATTCGCTTTTACGTTTGGGTGCCAAAAACCCTGCAGAGCTTTGTCGAGGGACAGATTTATTCTCAATATCCAACCGTTCAAATTCACCAAGCCGACGAAGATTACACTGAGCACGAGCGCGACCACGAAGTTGCTTACTCGACAGAACTAACATTAACCACAGACGAATTTCTCCCGATTCGCACCTTTCAAAACTTCGAAGTCGATCCGCTGGCAGGCATTACGGGCACGCTGGCGAAATTGGAAACCACCGGCGAAGAATTGTGGATTCAGGTACTGGTCAGACCAATTCCTGACGACTGGCAAAACGCCGCAGATAGATATATCAATAACATAAAAAACGGACGAATGTTCTCCTTGCCAGGATTCGGTGGCAGCATGCAATGGTTAATCGGCGTACTTGGCGCGTTATGGCAACCGCCAGAGCAGGGAGCAAATCAATCGACAGCCGTTGAGCTGTCAGACCGCGATAAAACTCGCATTTCTGAAGCAGAAAAAAAGGCGACCAAGCTCGGATATGAAGTAAAAATTCGCTTGGTTTATATGGGCGAAAGTCAGACAAACGCTAAGCTTCGCATGCAGGCGCTCGTCGGTACATTTAAGCAGTTCAACTCAACTAATCTCAACGGATTCCATGCTGTCAAAGGCGTGTTCGGAAAAGAATTTATTGATAAATATCGCAAGCGTTCGTTCATCGGCGACGGTTTTATCTTAAATATAGAAGAATTGGCGTCAGTTTCACTTGCCGCACACCAACGTGGAAACGCCAAATATAGTTTGGGCAAGCTCCAAAACCGCAGAACCGCCGTCCAAATTGCCAGTCTTAACCGGCGAAGATGTCAACGATGACCAAATTTCTGCCTTTGGCGTCACCAACTTCCGCGGCATCAGCCACCAATTCGGCATGTTGCGCTATGACCGCTCACGCCACGTTTACATAATCGGACAAACGGGCGCCGGAAAAAGTGGACTATTAGAGCTCTTCGCCTTAAGCGACATTTTCCATAATCAAGGATATGCCATCATCGACCCGCACGGCGACTTCGCAATCAACAACATGAAATTTATCCCCGGCAGCCGATTGAACGACGTGATCTATTTTAATCCAGCCGACACCGCGTATCCTCTGGGGTTCAACCCACTGGAAGTCACAAACCCTAATCAAAAAACCAACATTTCGTCAGAGATCATCGGCGTCTTGAAGCGTATTTTCGGCGATTCGTGGGGACCGCGACTTGAGTATATTTTGCGGTATACAATTCTGGCTTTGTTGGACCGACCAGAAGCGACGATGCTCGACATTACTCGCATGCTAACAGATAAGGAATTCCGAAAGAAACGCTGACTTATTGTCGTGACACCGTGGTTCTGCAATTCTGGAATGTCGAATTTGCCAGCTGGAATGACAAGTTTGTCGCCGAGGCGATTGCGCCAGTCTTAAATAAAGTCGGGGCTTTCACCGCCAATCCAATCATCCGCAATATCATCGGACAGCCAAAATCCACGTTTAATATTCGCCAGATTATGGACGAAGGAAAGATTCTAATTGTCAATCTGTCCAAAGGTCTTATCGGTGAAGATAATGCTGCTATACTTGGTTCATTTTTGGTTACGAAAATTCAGCTTGCCGCCATGTCTCGAAGCGACATTCCCGACGTCCGCGACCGCCGCCCATTCTATCTTTACGTCGACGAGTTCCAGAACTTCGCCACCGATTCGTTTGCAACCATTTTATCCGAAGCCCGAAAATATGGCCTTAATTTAACCGTTGCCAATCAGTACATTTCCCAGATGAGCGACACGGTTCGCGATGCGGTTTTCGGAAACGTCGGCACCATGATTTCTTTCCGAGTTTCCGCTGACGATGCACCGATTCTTGCCAAGCAATTCGAGCCGAACTTCGAAGCAATCGATCTACTCCAGATGCACAATCGTAATTTTGTTGTCAATATGGTTATCGGCGGCGAAAAAACTCCGGCGTTTTCTGCCCGCACATTGGAACTTCCACCAAGCCAAGCCGACAACACGCCGCACATTATTGAACATTCGCGTCGCATGTATTCACGAAACAGGGAAGATGTCGAGAAGGAAATTGATGCCGCAATAAAGCCTGTTCGCAACCAAAAAAAGCAACCAGCCAAACCTCAACCGCAACCTGCAAACAACGCGCCAGCGGTCAATAGCCAACCGGAAAAGCAGCAACCCGCAGCAAACGATGGCGAAGTTGTTTTGCAAATTCGCGGCAATGATAATGCACCTACAGAAACCGCAATCAACACAGTTACATCGCTAGCTTCAGCCACGCCAAAAAGACGACGCCGCCGACGAAAAAAGAGCGCTACTGCCGACTAAAAACTATTCGTATCGCCACTGACGCATATCGGAATTGTAAACATCGGTGATTCGCGGAGAAACCAACGTAGAAGTCGGTCCAGATGGCACCGATATGGCGTTTTGTTTAGTCAGGAAGGTGAGCAATTTCTGGTTTTGATATCGTAGGTTTTTCGGCAACGGTTGACTAGCCACGACCTCAGCTTGCGGCGTAGACATCACAAAACCCCACTCGCCAAATGATGGCACATTGACCGAAAACGCCGTCACATATCGCTCTGGATGAGATGACTTGACGGTATTTGCCACCATATAAAAAGCATGCTGAGAGAAAAATGAAGACGTCGCTTGCGTCACCATAACGCCACGTTCCGTTAAAATATTGCCAATTTGACGATATAATTGCTCGGAATACAGCTTGGCTAATTTTTCATTCGACGGATCCACCAGATCAATCAGCACAACATCATATTTATCCTTGGTAGAGAAGGCGAATTGGAAAGCATCTTGATTGATAATGGAAACGCGCGGATCATGCAGAGAACGCTGATTTATATCGGTGATAAGATGATTGGTTTTCGCCAGATTAGTCATCACCTCATCGATATCAACCAACGTAATATGCTCAACGCTGGAATATTTCAAAACGTCCCGAGCCAACAAGCCATCGCCGCCGCCCATAATCAGCACGCGCTTCGGATTAGCGACCGAAGACAGAGCGGAAGTAGACAGCGTTTCGTGATAACGCGCTTCGTCAAGGCTGGAAAACTGCAGATTGCGATTCAAAAACAACCTCGTGTCATTCTTATATCTAGTCAGGACAATTTTCTGATACGGCGTCTGCTGCTGCCACATCACCGGATCTTTATACGTCCGTTTGTCAATTCCGTGCTCAATTTCCATCGCAAAAATGAAGAATCCCAAAAGCAACATTGTTGCAATAACGCTAATTGTCATCACAATTTTCGACGCTTTCATTTGTTTAAGAATTAGAACCGCAACGCCAATATTCAAAGCCGCCACCAGATACGCGCTACGCATCAAACCAAGATACGGAAGCATAACGAGCGGGAATAATAGCGACGCAATTAACGCCCCGAAATAATCGAGCGCTAAAATTTTGCTAAATAATTTCACCGAAGATTTACGCCCGAATTCCTGAAACATCTTCATTAAAAGCGGAATTTCCAGCCCGATACAAATACCAATTGCCAAACTTATGACGGCAAAAATTAGCCAATGTGAACGCGTAAAAACGAAGCCCAAATACATCAGCATCACCGAATTTCCGCCAATTAATCCCAGAATAATTTCGTTCGTTGCGAAGCTGGTCGCTGGATGAAGCTTGATGTAATTGACCAGCAGTGAGCCAATTCCCATACCGAACAGCGTCACGCCCGTCGCCAAACTGAAACTCAAAAATCGAATCGCCCACCAAATACGACGCAGCCGCGCCTAAAATCAGCTCGTAAATAATTCCGCCAATTGCTACCAAAATTGCCGCCGCAAATAAAGCAACTTGCTCACGTTTTTTCGTACTTGATCGTGACATTATAACTCCTTTTATTTACCAAGCCCGCCGCTACTGCCGCCGTAAACGCTGCGCGATCCGCCGTGACCTCCGCCATTACTGCTGTCGGAATTGTTATCAAAAAAATGAACGCAAACAAAAATAATGGCGATAAATATGGCAATGACTATAATCGTCGTCCAGTCAATCGGCTTAATGGTCCTGCCGAACATTTCCTTTTGATCTTTGTCACTCAATTGAACCTTACGGTAAGCGTCATATTCGCGATTATTATACTTCTCAATCGTGATCAACTGACGGTTTTTCGGCGCGCTAGTGTCCCTCAAAGTAGCGTACACCATCAGTTCTTTCGGGAAAACTTGATACGTGTTTTTACCCTTGATATTCATAATTTCGCCAATTCCAACCTCATCAACCACCACAACGTGATCCTTGCCGTCCTGTTCAGAAACGGTGAATGATTGACCCTTTTCCAATTGCGTTGGATCAATTGCCCGAGTAAAACGAATCGGCTCATACAGAGAAACGGTTTGATCGCTGTGATCATATTCCACCCAGCTATCATAATCAGCCAGCCCTGTAATCTCCCACTCTTCCCAGTAGTAAAATCGCTTATCTTTCTTATCCCATTCGCGAAAAAGCAAACAGCCGACAACTCGCAGATTCGTCTTCTTACCAGTCAAAATCTGGTTGATTTTAAGTCGCGCCTTGGTTCGTTTCATATTACAATGCCATTTCTTTCATAATTATGTTTTTTGCGCCCAGCAGCCGTGCAATCAGCTCTTTTATTTGTTGCAATTTATCATCATCCAGCATTTTACAAGTTGTCATCGCTATATACGCCACGCCGCTTTCTGGCCACGTATGAATCGCTATGTGCGACTCCGACAAAAGCAGGGCAGCACTAATTCCTTGCGGAGAAAATTGATGCATCACTGATTCCAAAGAATGCAAGCCCGCCAATTCCGTAACATTTCTTAACAATTTCTGCAGCTCATCCGCATCATTAAGCAAAGCAGAATCAACTTCGCTCACTTTATGGTTATAGATTGGACCACGGCATGCATATTATAGTAATTATATCACCTCTAGGGCGTCAGAAGTAAAGGTGAAACGTGGCTCTTAGGGAATATCGGTATTTAGATTATTAGGGAATTATAGCGAAAGGCGATATTATTGATTTTTCAATGATGGTCGTAGTAATATAGCAGTGTAAGACAGCAGCGCCCCTCTTATGTTAGAGCAACGCGGGCTGTCTTATTTTATTTTGACTGATGTATTACCCTTAAACACCACCAGAACTGTATAATATTAGGAAACTGCTGACATCATAACAATATGTTGACCTACTCCGCCTCTTGAAGACGGCTGCATGAAGGCTCCTCATTTTCGAAGTGCCTTTTTTGACGGCTTCGAAAAAAATAATAAATACATTCCAAATACAAGCTTAATTGCCGAGTCAATATATGCTATCACCTCTAACGAGATATTAGTAAAAAAATATCCTACAAAAATATTGATAGCACAAATAAGACCTAAATATATCATTGATTTTCCGTGTACAAAATAATACGGGAAAAAATGTAGTGCGGTTGCCATCAGCGCTCCCAACCAAATCAATCTCCAATTTTCAGTCGCAAAGAATGGTCCGCCCAGCAAAACCATTAAGATAAATAATAAAATAACGGCATATAAAGATACTTTCTTTTGAAATTCACTCGAAGAACCATCAGACAACCTATTCAACACCTTTTTATTCATGTTGATTGAGAAAAACTAATAACATACCCAATACTAAATACTTGCATATTTATTATTTGCTTTCCTCCCATTAAAGTAGCTATTGAAATAATTGCCGCTATTACAATTAGCCACAATCCGCACGCTCTCTTATAATTAAATTCCAACTTTTTCATCTTTATTATAATTTAAAAAGCCATAAATATCTCCGATAAAATTATCACTTTTATTATATCACCGTAACGATAAAGCCTAAAAATCGTAAGCATTTATTATCAACATATGATAAACTAATCTTATGGAAGCGCTTATATTTATAGTAGTAGCCGCAATTATTTTTCTGGTAATTAAAGCAAGGCAGGGGACTGACAGCGACACAAGCTCAATTAAAACCCCAATAAAGAAAGAGTATGTATATATCAAAAAATCTTGCGCAATGACGCCAAGTGAATTATCGTTTTACAAAACTCTACACGAAGCAATAAATGGATGTGTAATTATACCTCAGGCTCATTTAAGTATGTTTTTAGACCATGAGATAAAAGGGCAAAACTGGAAGGCGGCTTTCGCGAGAATAAACGGCAAATCTGTAGATTTTCTAATTTGCACCAATGATATGAAGCCGCTCATAGCTATTGAACTTGATGATAATACTCACAATCAGCCCGACCGGAAAACGCGCGACGATTTTGTTAATTCAATCATAGCCAATACTAATATGCCCCTACTACGATTTAAGTCAGGCGAATGGAACAGTGAAATAATTAAGCACAGAATCACCCAAGCTCTTACGCAAAATTAGCAATTAAAAAACAATAGAACAAAATACGAACTAATTATTAGTCATTTTTAAGCATACATAAAGCCGAATCGGCTGAGTATTTATATTGATAAATTTTGCGCGACACAAACATAAATTATAAATCCGAGCCAATGCAGATAAACCAATATACAACATAAAACTCGCCAAGCCAGTAAATAGGGCGGTTTATAAAACAATAAATGACAAGTAGGTTGATTTGGTGAAAATGAGATAAATTTATCGCGAAGAAAGACGATGGAATAGTCGTGTTTTAGATATAGTTTTAATGTCGCACAATGTACCTAGTCAATACATTAAGAGTGTAAAAATAAACAACATATTTTTATGTTAAAAATTAGGGCAGGAGGACAATATGGAACACGGAACTAAAATACTAGATAATGGAATTATTTTTCACTCTTTTACGATGGGGGAATTGTTGATATCAGTATTATTATTGATAATCATAATAATACTGCTTGTCAATATCAATAAAAAAAGACTAAGCGGGAATAGAGAAGTCGTGTTTTTGGACTTCTAGATATTCATTTATAAACTCTGGCTTCTTGTTGCGAATCAGCGATTGTAACTTAAACTTGCTAATTCCGTTTACTGTCGTAACGGGCTTGTTTAAGTTTGTTGATGTCAGAAATCGACGACGGCCGTGAATAAGTGGCATGTCTTTTTGTAATGTACTTGCTGATATAGCTAATGACGCGTTGATATTCTGAATTAAAATCGACGTCGTCGAATCTCTCACCGATTCGCACAAACTCAGTAAAGCCAGAGTAATATCCGACAGCGTTATAGACTGTTTGACCATTCTTAGTCTTTTTTTGCCTGAATCGCGCAGTCGACCATTGAATCCTGATATCATGCAGTGAAAATGGATCGCGCCGTTTTTTTGTGAAACTCAGGGACTGCAAGGTACTTAAGTTTTGGCGAATGCTTCTTCTGATTCCTGTACCAGTTTTGGAGCGTGCGTCGTGTGTAATTTATATCGAATCGCTTGCATGTCGACGGATTACAAGTACATGGGTTGTTATTGCATTTTGGATAACACGATCGGCAATTGTACGTGAACGTACACCAATAGTCGAATCGGTTGCATAACATAATGTCTTTTATAGTTGTCTTTGTGCGACGGAGCGAGCGATGAATAGAATCTTGACGTCGCGTCTCTTTATTGACTTTTTTGATCTCTTTACGATCTGATGACGGTAAATAATATCCGTCGTGATAAATAATAATCTTAAACATATCTGGGTATTCCTTTACGATATCGCCTATAAAAATACCCTCCTCACTAATTCTTTTTGCCACCAAATACTCCCTAGTTTTGTTAAAAGTATGCAAGTTGTGTCCCTATATCAAGTAGGGACACAACTTTTGACGCTTGCGTCAAAAGTTGCAAAATGCTTTTCTCGCCGTGGTGGAGGGCGGAAAAGCACCGCCGAAATCACGCCCTATTAAGGGCGTGATTCGACTTTTTGCGAGTTGTTAAGCAACTAAGCAACACCGCCAGACAACTTACGACGAACAGTCTTAATTGCCCATTTTACCAAGCCAACGACCATAATCGTACCAGCAACGCCCAAAATAAATGGAGCGAATGAAACGAACGTGTCAAGTAGACCTGCGGGATTAAAAGCAGTTGTAAGTTTTGTTACAGTCTCTGCACCCATCGGTTCAGATTCCTTTCTCAGCATTATTCACTACATGGGCGCTGACCCCTTTTGATTTTGAATTATAACGTGTTGAGGTTTTTGTTTTGAATATTGTTCGCGCTTGTTCGGATCGATATCCATTGTGGCACCAACAATCTCATAAGTGTCATAAATGTCATACGCTTCATTGTGTCGCTTCCAGATGTTAATATGTCGCGTCTTTCCGATGTAGTCATTCTTCCGAGAATCGAATCGTAAAGACTCTGGATCTTTCCATAATTCGAATTGAATCGGACCGAACTTGAAACACTCCACCTGCGAACGCAACTGTCGACGATATTTTATGTCAAGGTCTAGAAACTCCTGCATTGTACCAATAATAGTTTTTTCGGCTTTTCTTTGTTGACATATAGCCTTGAAGGTTTCCATTGAAACAGCCTTCTTACCAGAAAATAAGACAGTCTGAATCTCATCGATGAAAAATGCAATCGGTCGATCGTCTTTTACATCGAGGATATGGTCGGCAATCTGGTCGCTTGTCAAAATCTTATCGGCTATCTTGAGCTTGATGTTACTATAAATATACAAATTCGGATATCGATCTTTAAGCTTTTTGATATAGTGAGTCGCGGATAGACTTTTACCAGCACCCTGCGAACCCGTAAAAAAGATTGTACCAGTAGGGAACCCTCTTTTTTCTTTACGACGTTTTTTCAAAAATGTATTCCATTCAATCGACATATTAACCTCTTATCCAGTTAATTAGCTTTGATTCCATTGACGGTAGGTATTACAGCAAAGTACAACAACAAAGTGGAAATTATCGCGTTCCAGATAATAGGGGATATTCCAGTTAAAGAAACAAGCGTGGAGGGAATATTGCCGACATATCCGACGATTGCAGATATTGATTCAGGTATGACATTGATGTTCGGGATCTGTTTAAGAAGATAATCGACAGGAGTGAGAATCACATGAAGAGGAAACATAAAGAACGAAAGAATTGCATCGAATAGAGCAGAGAAGTTAATATTCATGTTACACTTCTCCTATCATGTCGTCATCTTTATGACTTGTTAGCTTGTTAAATATTCGAACGATCAGCCACAAGAAGAATAGAGCCATAGAGAAGTTGACAGCGACTGTTGCGAGAGGAAATGTCTGATAAAATGTTTTCGTTCGATTACAAGCGTCAGCAACTACATTCGACGGATTGAATGCTTGAAAACGTCGATCTGCAATAGGTGGAATATCGATTCCACATTTTGGTGGATCGGGAACGGCTAGAGATGAAACTAGCTTACGAACTGCTAACAACGACGGATTCAGCACGCCACCAGAAAATTGCTCATTCATTCTACAGCTAACACGATCGAGCGTGTCGCTCATATCTTCACATCTATATTTATATTCTTGTTCGACGCATACACCATCAGCGTCACACAATCCACCAGAAAAAGTATTGCCGATCTTGTTTTTGCCGTCAGCGTTAATGAAAAACGTTCGCTTTTTTATGTAGCTAAAATCGGGGCGCGGATTCCACACAAGTGGCATGTCTGAGTCATCAAGGGTTATCTCAAGCTTGTAAAATTGTTTTGTTGGCAATGTATACTGATAGCCGAGATTGATTCCGTTTTTTGAGTCATCGATGACTTTACCGTCTGTACGCTTGTCATCAGATTCTCTAAGCACATAATGCCACTTAAGATAGTCAGATAGTTTCGGATATTTTGGATCCTCAAACTCCTTGACGTTTTTCATGTACGTGAGACGAAACTTAAGTTTGTCGTCAAGCGTCCAAACGAAATCCGGTTGCATCTTCTCTCCAGCGTTTTCTGGAAGTAGAAGATCATTGATGTCTACACCGTCAAGTGTTTACCGAGCTTATACTTCGGCGTAGATTGAAAAATATATAGTGGATTAACCTTGTCATTTTTCGAAATCGGAATATACGAATATTCCGTGTACGCGTTTTTGTTATTAGAATCACAATTGACGATGGTCTGACCGTAGTATTGATTAACCATAAGATGTCGCCAACCATTTTTAGCCGACAATGAAAAATAATATCCTTTATATTTATCCCAGTTTAATTCTTGATCTTTCACCGGTTTTTCTGAAAAATATATATCGATGTAATAGATTGGTTCAACATCGCCAGCGAGACCTTCAGTCGCAATTCTTTCCGTTATGATCCAATCGCCCTTATCACGAATAGCCTGATCGAATAAAACCTTAGCGTTTGTTTGCGAGAGATCGCAATTCCAGCTATTCTTCTTTACAAAGATCCATTGATAATATCGATAGTTAAACTCTGTATCATAGTCTTTTCCGTTAAATGCTTTTGATCTTTTATGGCCAAAAGTCAGCGAATCAGTCTTCATTAATTGCTCAGGAATATTCTTCTTAGCAGCGTGCGTCAGCGGAGCGAATACGAACGATATTGAAATAGCGACAGTTATTGCTATAAAAACAAACTTGTTTATCTTTCCCATAGCACCTTATACTCCCCAGTATCCAACATATATATTCCAATATCATCGTAATCACACGTCAATCCGAGTATTCCTAAATACTCAGCTTTACCGAACGGCGTAGTGATCTTTAATTTCTTGCGGGTCGACATAATATTCTCCCGTCTCCCGTTTATACTCTTCATTCGCTTCTAGCGTTCGCCATTCCGCCTCTTCAGGTTCAAGCCCTGTATCATTATTCATACCTTGATCAATCGTGTGTTCTAGGTCAATAACATACGCTTCATCGTCGTATCGTTCTTGTTCTTCTTGTTCAAACTTTTTCAAAGCTAGATGATTCTTAAGTTGCTTGAGAAGAGCCGAAATAATCGAGACTCCAAGCAGAATCGCTACAACGCTAAGAATAAACGGGGCTAATTGTGTAAATATATCCAGTAAGTGCGAAACTGAAAACGCTTTTGAGATTGCTTGTAATTGATCACTTGTCATTCTTCAAGTCTCCTTTTGAAAAATCTTCTAATATCGTTAAGCACGTAATGACCGATTAAAACGCCTAATAAGAACCACAACACGCTGCTAATTCCTCCTTAAGTTAAATTATTTTGCTTGTACCAATATCTAGGGAGCAACCAACGCAGAAAAAGCGTGAGGACAAAAACTGAGATGATTGCGAAAAGTAGGGAACTAACAGCGAGCAGTAGTTCATATTGAAGTACTAACAATTCATGATCTGAAAATGCTAGCAATTCAGGGCGTGAATAAACGAGCGGATTCAGCATTACAAACCTCTTCCGCTCATATTATCAATCAGCACGCGGAGCCAGCTAAAGACGACAAATAGAATTATCAAAAACATCAGCAGGGGAGCAGATGAGATAATTACTTGTGCTATTGCGTCTGCTAGTCTCATATCGAACAAAAAACGAACTAGTCGTTAATTCCTTCCTTGAAGTCATTCTGGGCTTGGACATTAAACTTTTTAATAGCCATTTTCAGAAGTTCACGAGTATTATCATCGATATAATCAAGATTCAGACGAATTGGTGTATCAGAGATTGGAGACTTGATAAACAAGGATCCAACGAGATAATCATTACCAGTTTTTTTGGACTTGCCGAGAATGATATTGAAATTATCGACGAGGGCAGTCGCGTTGATATTTTGTTTGTCAGATTGTTCAGACATTATAGTAAAAACCTTTCATTGGTTATTTATTGATTCATAAAACGCGATAGAGTAATCGTGTTTATGACCTAATTATAATGTCGCACAATGTACCTTTTACGCAATAATAAATACCTTACAAAGATGAATATGCATATGTCTCTATATATCCGATAACACCTTATAAAACGAACTTTTTCCGGTAATTTGGCTAGGGGATTCTCTTATTATATACAACTTCATAAAACATACTGTCTTTTATAAAAATATACACCAACAAAATACGAACTTAAAAAATATTTTTAATTCCAGCACTACACATGCTGAAGTGCTATATTGATATTTTTACATCAATATAAACTCTGAGTATGCGCGCCGTAAGCTCGTTAAGTTTTCCACAACGCATTTTATATTATTTGACATTTTTATATTTTTATTGCCCTACTCCCCTAGCTTATCATTTTACGATTATTTGACTTTTGCATATTTTTATATTGTTATATATATTTCTACACCATACATAAATAGAACAAAAAGAGAACTTACTCTATCCAGAAGAGAAGTTGACCGCCCTACTTATAGAACGACCTCTGATCTACCCTGACGTCTATATACCCCGGCTTCGCGGCATTGTTATCCAAATAGCTCAGAGTAGCTATCGCCTGTTTAACCTGAGCTTGAGCAGACCTATCCACCGTCATACGAATCTGAGTCTCCCTGCCCTCGACCTTAAACCAGACTTGGCGCACAGTATTAGCTGGCAGAATAACCTCTGAAACATTCATTTTGTGTTGCGAAAATTCAGACACGGCTTGACCAAGGAAGCTCAAGAATTGACGATTGATAACTTCTTGACCACCTCTAGTCGGTAGGCCACTTTCATCACGAACAGCAACCGTAGGCGCAGCAAAATAATTCTGCTCAAAAGTAACACCGCTATCATCAACAAAATAAATCTTATCTCCGGAAGACCACTGAGCCACTGGCTGTCTAAACGTCAACTTAACGGCTGATCGCGCTAGAAAATCTCCCTCCACGCGAATATTTTTTACCTCAGGAGCTTTCTGTAAAAAGAATTGCTTTAGGTCATTATTATTGAGGAAAAACCGAAACCTCTCCGCCGGATGAGCGCTGTAATATTCATTAAGAACGCCCACGTATTTATTAGCGTTACTGGAACTTTTTGCGTCGGGAGTTTGGATTGAAATATTGATTGTCAATTGAAACAAAAGGAATATCACAACAAGCAGACTTACCGCAGTCGCAAGCATTTTCCGCATTACACGACGGCGTTTCTTCACCAATTCATGAGTCTCGAGTCTTTCAGAAGTCTCCAAAGGAGAGGATGTTTGGCGACTATTAAGCGTCCTGTTCCGACGATATGATTGGGCGGGCAAATCCTCGTAATTCTCAGTTCGACGACGCGCCGCGATTTCTCGACGACTTAGATTCTCGTCCGATTTTTTCTTAGAGAAGGGGAATTTCACTTTCGCCTACCCTGCCTTCGCACTGTAGTAAGAATAATCTTCGCCATATCTTTAGCCGCGTTTGGCTTGGCAAATTTACCAAAGTTATCGCCCAGACCTTTAAGAATTTTCTTAGATTTTAATACGCCAATTATTTTTCGTGCCAAGATTTGGTTGTCCTTATCCAACTCGTCTTCGGAAACTATCAACGCCGCCAATGCGTCCTGGTAAACCTTAGCGTTTCAATTGATGTCCGCCTGTCAAATGGCCGTTGGGGATGATGATTGTCGGTTTATGTAACGCCGCCAATTCCAGAAGAGTAGTCGCCCCTGCCCTGGTCACGACTATATCCGCCGCCGCCAAAACTTCCGCCATTCCGTTGTGAACAAACGCCTGCAATCGCCAGCCATCCCGCTCGTCGGTTTGCTTGAGAATTTCTTCATATTGCTGATTCCCTGATATCAAAAATACCGAAGCCTCAGAAAGCAGGTTTTTCCTAATTGCTACAATCGCGGAATTAATTCGGCCCGCACCAAGTCCACCGCCAGTAATAACAACTAGTGGCTTATTGACGTTAAATCCTAATTTTTCCTTCAATTCTTTCCTCTCGGCCTCAGAATATGGATGAAATTCTGGTGCAACTGGAATGCCAACATATGAAGCTTTTTCTGGTGGATAATTGTAATATTCAAGCGGCGCGCCCGTGCCGATAGCTTTTGCGAAGGGACTCAGCAAGCGATTCGTCAAACCTGGATGCGCGTCAGAATCATGCAAAACCAACGGAATTCTTAATAGCCGAGCCGCATAGCCAACCGGCAAACAAACATATCCGCCCTTAATGAAAATAACGTCTGGACGCCACTTCATAAGCTTAAATAAACTCTGGAAAAATCCAATCAGCACCTTAAATCCGTCGCGCAAATTTGGGAATAAAATTGACGGATGCAAATGAAACGAGATGCTCTTTCCGTGATATCGGCGTAATTTTCCAGCAATAACCAAATCGACCGGAATATCCTCGTCGAACTTAGCAAAAATCCCGCGTGCGCTGGCGCCAAATTTTTTATCGCACCAAAAACGAAGCTCGTGATCACCAGTTTTTCTGCAATTCTCTAAATACGGCTACCACTGGCGTAACGTGTCCGCCTGAGCCGCCGCCGACCGCTAAGATCTTGGCCACTTTCACCCTCCTCTAATGCTTTATGTGACGTATATTTGGAAATTTGGAAAACTAAACCCAGTGCTGCCGCGATAAACAACATACTTGTACCGCCATAACTTAATAATGGCAACGGGATTCCAGTAAGCGGCGCCAAACCTGTCATTGCAGCAATATTCAATATCACGTGAGAAGCAATCCAGCCAAAAATTCCCGCCACAATTAGCCGCAACGTCACGTTCGGAAGTCTCGCGGCTACGTGCAAAATTGATAGTAGCAACGCCGTAAATAGCGCCAATATAGCCATTAAGCCAACAAATCCAAACGTTTCTCCCATGACGGCAAAAATTGAGTCGTTAGTCGCCTCTGGAAGATATCCTGTCGCCTGAACACTTTTACCAATTCCAAGCCCCAGAAGTCCGCCAGACCCGATCGCAATTCTGGCCTGCTGAATGTGATAATTCTTATTCTCCTGGCTGCTCGTCCCTTTATGACTATCGCCCTGCACGAAAGTCATCACGCGCTCAATTCGGTGCGGCGATGTAAAAATCATCACCAAACCACAAAGTGCAACAATCGCCAGAATCTTCTTAAAAATCTTCCAATCAATTCCAGCCACCAAAATCATTGATAAGATAATCGCTATCAACGAAATTCCCGTTCCCAAGTCTTTTTGTAAAAACACAATCATCAGCAGCGACAAGCCGGAAATAATGCCCAGCGGGATGATAGTTTCCTGGATGTCGTTCAATTTTCCCTGTTGCGACCGCCGCCCTAAAAATCCCGCCAAAAACAATAGCACGCCATATTTAAGTAACTCTGCTGGTTGAAAGCTACCTAATCCTCCCAGATAAAACCATCGATACGCGCCGTTGGTTTCTTGCGCAAACGACAAATGAAGTACTGCACCTGAGAGAAATAGTAAAATACATAGCGCAAATCCAGCGTAGAGAATGTATTTTGATCTCTCACCAGTAAACCATTTGTACGGCGTAAAATAAAACGCAGAAAAAGCCACGACAGCAATAAGCACACTCGTCAGCTGCTTACCAAAGAAATACGTATCGCTATAATTCGTGCCGTAAGCATAATTCATCACGTTGGCACGTTGTGGCCCCAGCGCATACATAACAATCAGCCCAAGTAGCAACAAAAGCCCCATATAAAGCACAATCTGGTACATTGGCCGATGGCTTCGAACCGGCTGAGCGATAGATTGACGATTTTTGGCGACCGAATTACGCAATATGACCTCCAGCGAGCGCCAGCATCACACCAATAAACGCCATCACGCAGCCAATAACCCAGAAGCGCATCGTCACTTTAGTTTCTGGCCAACCAATCGCCTCCAAGTGATGATGAATCGGCGCAGATAAGAAAATCTTTCTCTTAAACAGCTTCTTACTGACGATTTGAGCCAAGCTTGATCCCGCCTCAATTACAAATAGCAAGCCAATCACAGGAAGAAGGAGTAGAGAGTCAGTTAACATCGCCACAACGCCCAAACACGCGCCATAAGCAAAACTTCCAACGTCGCCCATAAAGAATCTGGCAGGATAAATATTGAACCACAAATAACTCAGAAGCACACCAACTACAGTGAAACAAAATCCCGCTAATAATACATGCTGTTGCAATATGGCAATCACACCGAACGCCCCGAAACTAAGGCTCAGCAATCCCCCAGCCAGTCCATCCATTCCGTCAGAAATATTAACAGCGTTACCGGTAGCCACCACTGCAAATGCGAACAAAGGAACTATCAACCAACCAATATTCACCTCGCCCACAAACGGCACGTGAAAACTCGCCACGCCCAGTTTGGCAAAGAAAAACCAACCAAGCACCACGCCAATCAACGTAATTAGCGCAAACTTCACTGGACTACGAAGTCCAGCCGCGCCGCCACCCAAACCGCGTAGATTGATGATATCGTCAATTAGCCCAACAATTCCGCCACCAACCAACGCCGCCAAAGGAAGCCAGGTCTGCGCTCGGTCTAAATTGAAGAAAATCGTCACCACGAAGATTGAAATTACGCCAATCACGCCAGCCATCGTCGGGATGTTTCGTCGCAATTTTGCCGCTTGGAATTTGGCAAAAACCTTTAGCTTTTTCCCATCAGTGCTTTCCGACCTTTGGCGCTTCCAGAAGCGATATCGATAAGCGAAAAACGTATAAATTGGCGTTAAAAACATCGCTAGCAAAAACGCGCCGACGCTCAGTAAAAACACGTGCGTTAATTCATTAGTTACTGTCTGCAGAGCTATTCCCATATTTATTCCTTTGGTGCTATTTTCATATAATCAATCATCCAGTTGGATATATCTGTAAAAATTGGTCCAGCGTGAAGATTTCCTTGCAAATTAATCCCCTTACCTGGAGCCGCTACACGTACCATTATGACATATTCGGCGCCATTTTTTCCACCGCCATAACCAATATATGTAGCAATCGTTTCCTTTTGAGTGTAAGCACCATTAACCACCGCTTCAGAAGTACCAGTTTTTCCACCAATTTCATAGCCAGATTTGTCACTCTTTGACAAGAATGAAGATCGGCGCGCCGTCGTTAACATCGTTCGCATCTGCGATGACGTGCCGCCGCTTACGGTTTGGCGAATAACTTTATTTTCCGACGATTTCAGATTGCCAGATTCGTCAATTGTACCAACGAGAATAGTTGGCTTATAATATTGACCACCGTTAACTAGCGACGAAATCCAGCCGCGACTTGAACCATAGTCAAGTTCATACTCTGCCCATAAGTCATGGCCGAATAGCGAACCTCATTTCCTTCAGCGCTATCCGGTGGATAAATATAGCCCGAAGCCTCGCCCAGCTCAATTCCAGTTTTAGCGCCAAAGCCAAATTTATCGTGATAATATTCGTACAAAGTCTGACGAGCCGGCAAATTAATCTGAGAGCCATTTCCTAATTTTCGAATCGCGGTAATCGTACCGACGTTGAGCGAATTATTAAACGCACCTTGAATCGTCATCGTGCCGCCCAAACCTCTCATGGCATTACACATCGTGCGGTCAGCGACTTTAATACAATCGGTATTATTATACGTGCTGGACGGCGTAATAACACCCTTGTCAATTGCCGTGGCAAAACTAAATGATTTTATAATCGAACCCGGCTCAAATGGCACCATCGACGCGCTATCCACAAACACCGACCCGTTTTTCTGCTTGGCAAAATCCGCCGGATTATAAGTCGGATAATTCGCCATTGCCAGAACTTGACCGTTTTTCGGATTCATAACAATCACACTTCCCTCGGTGGCGCCAGCTGCTTCAATTCCCTTTTTCAACGCCAATTCAGTCTGGCTCTGGATATTTCTATCCACCGTCAGCGCCAAATTGTCACCAGATTTCGCCTCGATTCGCATATTATTTTTTCCAACCGTCAAAGGTATGTTTCTAACGTCAGTTACAGATTGCAACAATCCATCACGACCCTTAAGCTGCTTATTCAAAGAACCTTCGATGCCATATTGACCTTCGCCAGCCGCATTCACAAATCCAAGCACGTGCGCGCCCAGTTCGCCCTCAGGATAATTTCGAATAGAACTTTGCTGGTACAATACGCCAGCAAAGTTTTTCTTTTTCAATTTTTCCGCTTGGGTCCTGGTGATATTCTTCGCCAAAACTTCATAACGTGACTTTTTATTATTAAGCCTTTCGGATACATTTTCCGTCATTTCACCGCCAGCAATTTCCCTCAGACTATCAACAAGCTGACTCCGCTCTTTATCGTCAATCGACTGCGGGTCCGCAATCACCGTATAGACCGCCTGATTAAGCACCACAGGAACTGGCGTTTTCCCGTCCATCATATAAATTTTCCCGCGCTCCGCAGGAATGATAAATTGACGCTGCTGACTCGCCCGCGCTAATTCTGTATATTTGCCATATTGCAAAATCTGCAATTGAAATAATCGCAACACAAAAGCTGCCATCACTACTAGTAAAGCGATGGCCAACCAACCAGTTCTTGAACGAATAAGCCGCTGCATATTGCTTATTTTATTATATCACTATTGAGCGTAATGCGTTTCAGTTGTCGTCATAGCTGAAGCGACATTGCTATTCTTCACCTTCTCTAACGCCGTCAAGCGTGCATTCTGCACTTCCAATTCTGACTTTTTTGCGCTTAGTTCGGTGATTTTTGTATCCAGGCTCTGAGCTTCATAGCCGTAAGCTGTAAGTCTGGTTGCCTGAGTAAGATAAATCAAGCCCAGTACTGCAATCATCAATGCAACTAGCACTGTATGAGCAACAGGACCAAGTTTGACCTGAGACTGAAAACGTGTAGAATTCTGATTTCGGCGCAATTGACCGTGTGAACGTCGTGAAGTAAATGTGGTGGTGTTTGTCATTTGTCTCTATCTTTTATGTTTATATTTTGTATTTAGCATAACAAACCAGCCCGCCCGTTAAAGACAGGCTGGTTTTTCTATATATTCCGGAATACGCTTAGTTTAGCCGCGGCGTACTGAAACAGTCTCTGCCTTGTCTGTATTCTGGAATTCTACTTTGATGTGGATTGGCATAATAGCCTCCTTCTTTTTTGTTTTATTTTTTCACGGCGTATCGAAATTTTGCACTTCGACTACGCGGATTGTGAACATCTTCAGTTCCAGACACCGGTTTTTTCTCTGGAACAATCAGCTCAGCCTCATAGCCAGCCGTTGCTTGCTCCGAAAAATAACGCTTGATCAATCTGTCTTCCAAGCTATGAAAACTAATTATTCCTACTCGCCCGCCCTTATTAAGTAAGCGTGGCAAAAGTGGCAATAATTCTTCAATCAGCTTAAGTTCGCGATTGACTTCAATGCGTAGCGCCTGAAAGGTACGAGTCGCAGGATGATGCTTCATGCTACCGCGACCAACGGTTTGCTTGATCAGATCAGCCAGCTCAGTCGTTCCCTGAATTGGTCGAGCCTTTACAACTGCCTGTGCAATTCGTCTTGCTCGTCCGGGATTTTCCTCGCCGTAACGAATAATCAGCTGCGTCAAATCATCAACCGAATACGAATTGACAATATCTGCCGCTGTAATTTCCGTCCGATTGTCCATCCGCATATCTAGCGGACCATCAAATCTGAACGAAAAACCTCTCTCTGCTCTGTCAAGCTGTGGTGACGACACCCCCAAATCAGCCAAAATCACGTCAAACTTACGTCCCTGCTTGACCAAATCTTGCGCCGCACTCACAAAATCTTTGTGAATTAAAGTTACGCCTTTTTCAGCCAAATCGCCCAATGTCTTAATCGCGTTTTCATCACGATCGACTAACACTGAGCTCAAATAATTATCCGTCCTATTTAAGAATGCCCTGGCATGGCCGCCATAGCCAGCCGTCAAATCGAGATACGACTCGCCTTCGACTGGCTGCAGCTTGCTAAGGGTTATCTCCAAAAGTACGGGAACATGCATCGGTTCGCTCGCTTGGAGTTCTTCCGACTGTGGTGGATGTTCTTTAATACTCATCATTATTCCATTATACAGAAATAATGCTCGAGATCACCTAACTGGATATTTAATTCTGGCTTTTTTGTATTTGTGTTTTGTTTGTTTTTGTTGTCTTAGAGTGGAAATTTGTTGATTGTCAGTAACAACCATGCTTTCCAAAGAGACTTATGTGTGAGGTGGAGTTTTTTTGGGAGGTGTTTGAGGAAGGTACGTTGCCTTTTTTAATGTGGAGCAAATTGCCACATGCCATTTTCAAATACCCAGATAGTTGATCTCGAGAGGTTTTAATTGTTAAGGTGCTTAGCTAATCTACTATTCCGCATTCTCGGCCGCTATTAGCCGAAAATATTCCCCCGCTCGCACAGCAACGACTTCTCTGTCAATTCCAGCGTAGTCGAGCAAATGCTGCTCAATCGTCACTCGTCCTTGTTTTTGGTCGAGCGCCGATGCGGTTTTACCTCGTCGGAATTTAACGTTCAGGTCGGCAACTCGCTCGTCCAAAATACTTCCCGTTAGAGCACTTTCCACTTCCCGATCCCAGATTTGCTGTGGATACAAGTGGAGATATTTGCCAAACCCGCGAGTTAGCACGACGCCTGATGCAAATTCTGCCCTGAGTTCAGCCGGAATCGTCAAGCGTCGCTTGTCGTCCAACTTACGCTCAAAGTAATCTGTCTGCACGTCGTCCTTCCTTCGTGGTAGATTAGTTGTTTTTTACAGTGGATGTTTGTTTTTGTTGGTGATTTTCCATCAACTTTCGTTCCACTGACTCCACTATACTACCCACACCTACCCACTTGCAAGCCCTTTTTTTGACTTTTTACCCATTTTTGCATCAAATAAAAACTTTTCCACATTTTTGTGGAAAAGCCTAGTGCTGGATTGGTATAAGCCGACGCTATTTAATAGTTTTGTGCAATAGATTAGCACTTAAAGCTATTTCAGGCCAGCCTACAGTTGAAAGGCAAACTAGTATACGCTTTTAACAATAAAAAGAACACCGGCGAACCGCTCAATTAAGGCGATTTAGCTCCGGTGGTTCTTAGCGTCAGTATAGTAAATAATCCTCAATAAATCAATAGTGATAAGCTCCAGCGCCCTCTTCAATAAACTACTAATGAGATCTAAGGACCACGTCCCTATATCTCTCAACAGACTCCCTACTTGCCTGCCTCAAGACCTCGTCAATTGCCAGCGCGTCAGGAGAAACTTCCAGCGCCCTACGGTTGATTCCGTATAGATATAAATTGCCCAAATCTCGCACGCGGCTCAAAGCCACATAACCCATACCTTCAACAAACGCCTTTCTCAGATCAATCTTAGCCGCATCCAGCGTCATTCCCTGACTTTTATGAACCGTTATAGCCCACGCCAAACGCAACGGAACCTGAGAAATACTCGCTCGTTTACGCTCTCCGTCTCGTAATTCCCAAACATCAGGTACCATCGTCACCCGACGACCATCTCGAAACTCAACAACCGGATATTCCGTCAGCGGCTCGAAATCAACCACCGTGCCGATACTTCCATTGGCATATAATTTTTGCGGCGAATTTTTAACCGCCATCACCAACGCGCCCAACTTAATCACCAGATTTTCTGGAGCCAAAACTGACCTTTGCAGATTCTCTACATAAATCTTTGAGCCCGTCGTCGTCTGCTGATACGAACGCTCTTCTCCCGGCAATTCCGCCAGTTTTTGAATATTGATATCATCGACATCAACGTTTACAGTGTGTAGTTCTGTAATATCACCATTTGGCGGCTCAATTTCCGTGCGCGCCAGCAACGCCTCGACGTGACGTCGCCTAACATCGCCAGTTCTTAGAGTGGTCAGAATCTCCAAAAGCTGCTCATCATTCTGACGATATTGTCGCTCCAAATACAAAACCGCCGGCTGAAGTTCTTGCCAAGCATCAGAATAAACCACAAAACCGCCGCCCTGCTCGTTCGGACGATTCACTGGCGGCAATTGGAAAAAATCACCACTCATCACCAGCTGAATACCGCCAAACGGCTGATCATTTTCCCTGACGGTTCGTAAAACCTTATCAATCATATCCAGCCGAAAATCGTGAAGCATTGAAATCTCGTCAATGATCAAGACGTCAGTTTTAGAAATCACATCACGCCGCGTTTTTGACAATCGTTCAAAAAAATTGTTCGGCAAATGATCACTTACGCCAATACCACTCCAGCTGTGGATCGTATTACCCCCAAGATGCGTCGCCGCCAGACCAGTTGTCGCTGTTACCGACACCTTTTTACCCCGTTTTCGTGCCTGCGCAATAAAAGTATTCAACAGGTAAGTTTTACCAGTTCCAGCCGCACCAGTCAGCAACGCCGACCGACCGCTCAGCAGAATAGCCAGCGCTAATTCTTGATCCATTTTAGCCCCGTGGCGGTTCGCCTTCTGGCTCGCCGAGCAGCTTCTTCGACTTAATTTCGTAACGCTTGCCCGTGATTTTACTCTCGATATAATCCTCGTTAATGAGATTTACGAACATATCCAAATCATTGCCGTCCATGATAATAATCGCGCCGTTATCATCGCTCATCAGCTCCAATTGCATCTCATCAGCATAGTCCAAACATCTTCCTGTTTAACCGCGCCGATTTCCAATTTCTGCAATTTATTAATCGTCTTTTTGCGCTCCTTCACCAACGCGTTAAGATCCATTCCCTCCGGAAAACTTAGCTTATATTCCTTCTCAATTTCCGCCACTTTTTTATCAGCAATCACCTGCTTTTTATATTCATAGCCAAACATTCGCTCAAATTTTCCAGGATTAAACGCAAAAATATCTTTACCGACAATCAAAACTTGATTATCATCTGGAACCTTAAAACCGACCTCTGCATTAAATGAACCAAATTTTCCATCAGAAAATTCCCAAGCCAACGCACTCTTCAGCGTCTGACCTTGCTGGATTAGCTTAACCGTGTAAAATATTGCGTCAGGATTATTCGGATCAGTAAATCGCGCCACAATCCCCTTCATGCGCTTGAATTCGTGCTCGGTTTCCGAGAACTCCACGATGTCGTGACGCTCATGTTCAATCAAATGAATCAACGTTTCAGCTCGCCCAACCTTTTCCAGGTCAGTTCTCAATAAAACATTATCTTCCGATTCGCTCAATTCATAATCGCGGACGCTCAGTCCAGTGCCCGCGCCCAAATTGACCTGATTGATATAATCAAACAAAAACAACGGTCTGAGTTGCTGCTCAACATCGCCTTTTATCGGCATAAAATATGGCGTGTAATTTTTGCTAAATAAGAACAGCTCTATCTGTAAATCATTCTTTTTTGCGTCATTTTGATTTGCCCACAAAAAAATATCAGTCGTTTCCCTCACTTCTTCCATTTTTCTAGTATAGCAATTTTTATCAGATGTCGCTAGCAGTTATTTAGCCAATCTCTCGCCTTCACGTGCTCGATTAGCCCACTCATCAGCCAGTTCATTCCCTTCATCGCCCTCATGACCGCGTACCCAACGGAGATCCGCCTGAGAATTCGAATATAGTTCGTACAATTCGCGTACAATATCCAGATTTTTAATCTCGCCGCCCTTTTTTGTCCAGCCGCGCTTTTCCCAGCCCGGCGCCCACTTAGTAACCACGTTAATCCAAAATTCACTATCAGAATAAATCACACACGGCGCGCCATTAGCGTCTTTCAATGCTGCAATTAAAGCCTTGCCCTCCATGCGAATATTGGTGGTATCACCGTCTTCTGAACCCAAAATATAAGGCTGAAGATCACGAATAACCGCAAACCCACCTGGACCGGGATTTGGCGAAGCAGAGCCGTCAGTATAGTAAGTTGCCATTAGTATGATTATACACTAATTATAGCTCGCCTGGCTATCTTGCGATACGCACTGTTCATTCTCTTAAATTTACGAACGCGCTCACGACTTTGTTTTGTTAAATGAGATTCCTTCTCCTCATCAGCACAGTTTGTAAAGAAGTCTTGCTTACGCTGCCAAATATCAATTACCTTCTCTGCTGTTTCATCACTCATATTGACCAAATCGCCGTAAATTTTCTGCAGCTTAAAGAAAAAGTGTGCCGCCTTTTTATCAGTACGAGCCACCAGACGAGCATCTGGCGTAGAAAACTGCACTTCAAACGGCGCATACGGAATTCTTCCATCGTCAGTTTCATAGAATCCTGTAATCTTCGCATCAGTAAATCCGCTGCTACTATCCTTAAAACTAAACATTTTCATGTCAACGCCTGGTATCTTATCGATAATTTTCTGGCGGATCTTCTCCTGAAAATCCGAAGAACCCTTAACGACAAAACATTCGCTTTTCCGTCCTGGAGCTGGATATGGAGTAATCTTACCGCTGTTAATAGCCTTAATCACGGCATCAGCATAGGCATCGGCTAGTTGCTCGTTGTCTTGACAAATTACCGTCATACCATATAGGTCGATCGGATGGAATTCCCCCGAATCTTTCAGAGGTTGAGAACGTTTATCGTAATAACCTATGGTCTGTAGTAATTTTTTACAATACGAGCCACGACCCTTACCTCGAGCCCTTACTTCCAATTCTGCCCCATTCGGGGTTTTTACGGTACCAGATCCAAAAAATGTACTATGCGAGGAATTGGTATTTACGGCAGGTTTCAGATCTGACTCCCCTAACAACTCAGAGAACACACCATTAAAGTTACCCATAGCAAAATCAAATCGTGTAGGATCAGTCGAATACCTGCTACCAAAATGCAACGACACAACCCTGTCCACCTCATTCATGATCGAATCGATATCATTGCTTAAGGCATCTTTGCGATATAAAGCATCGCCAATATTACGACCCGTCATAACACCAATTTCATCTTTTAGCTCAGATTCCAAGTTATCCAGCCCAATAATACTGCATACTGGAATTAAGAAATTTTCAGCAAATACTGCACATTTATACGCGAACGCGCTATGATAAGGGGCGACTTTTAAGTTAGATAAGGTTATAGCTCCAGCAATCATCGCAGTCTCTAGGCCTACACCTTCAGCTCCTTCGCCTTTTGTTGAGAATACATTTATCAAGTTATCAAGATGCGGTGCTGGAATTGACGGATTTTCAGCCCACGGGCTCTTACCATAATCATCACCGTCCATGTCTAAATCGTCAGGAATTGTTTGATTATCCTTAAGCTTTAGCGCTTTTCCTGCTAGCGAACCATCATCAATATCTTTCATGTACGACAAAAAAGCCTCTTGTAAGTCCTTATAGTCCTCAACTATACCTATAACAGTATCCTCGCTAATCTCTTCAGAGGCGCCATCTAGCGACCTCATAATATATTCAATACGTCGCCTATCACTTAAACCTTCCGGCATCCCGATAATAATCTCTGCAGCCAGTTTACGCGACGGAGTTAAGTGATCTCCGCTAAATGTCTCCACCAATCCCATGGCCAATTCCCTCCTTTCAAGAGAAAAATCAACTTCGCCTTGATTTTGAAGATTGGTGTCATTGTCTAATGATTCTTTACTTTCCATAATATAGCTTGTGAATTATATCACAAACTATAAATTTTTGCAATAGCTAGACGATAGTGGCTGCCTACGCAAAATAAATCCGCATCAATTCGCGCGCCACCCTGTCGGCATCGTGACGAATGAGACTACGTTGGGCTGCTAATGGATCGCTGCTGGAGTTCGTATTAACCCACACATCATCAGCAATCAAACGCTTGCCCGACGCATAATAATGCTTTTTCTTCAGCAATTCCTTATCCCACTCGACCAAATATTCGCCGTCGTGAGCATATTTCTTTATCAATTCCTCTGGCGGACGATGGTTATTGTAAAGCACATAATCCATATTCACCCCTGAAAATCGCTCAATTTCATCCGCAAAATCCGCCACGGTAAATCCATCAGTCTGCGTTGGTTTTGTGACCAAATTACAAACATAGACTTTCTTCGCCTTCGTTTCAGCAAGCGCCCGAGTAACGCCTCGAACCAACAACGCTGGCGCCAAACTTCCATATAAAAGCCCTGGCGCAATTACCACCAAATCGGCATCCAAATCGCTTGACGAGCTCGCGGATTAATCGTAGCTGGCGGTTTAAGCTCTAGCCATGGCCGTTCGCCGCGCGGAATCTTTAGCGACTCAGCCGCGTGTTGACCATCAACAACTGTGCCGTCTTTCAGCTTAATCGACATCGTTGTATCGTCCAGGGTAATCGGATAAACTCGACCATTGACACCCAAAACTTCACTAGCCAACTCCACCGCATCAGCAAAACTTCCTGTCATCTTTTCCAGCGCCGCCATGAATAAATTGCCAAACGCGTGACCTTTCATACTACCCTCGCCAAACCGGTAATTGAACAAATCGCGAACTTTCGGCGAAGTACTTAACGCCACCAGGCATTGCCTGACGTCGCCCGCCGGCAACACGCCCAATTCATCACGCAACACGCCAGTTGAGCCGCCATCGTCAACCATATTGACCAACGCTGTAATACTGTGTGTATATTTTTTTAATCCAGAAAGCAGCGTGAAACTTCCCGTTCCACCGCCAATAACTACAATTTTTACCCCAAAATAATCATTATTCGAACCATCTGTCATGCTTAAATTATAGCACCTTAGAAAGCCTAAACCAACGTGCCTTTTGGCAACGCCCATTCCAAAAACGGTTGCTGCTGACAATCAATCGCGTTGATAATATGCGTGGCAATTTTCGCAGGATCGTTGAAAAACATATAGTCAGCCGGAAGTTCTCGACCGTTCCAAAACGGAGTTTTCATAGCACCAGGCAAAAATAGTGCGACTCTGACTGGAAGTTTTTGCTCATCGGCCTGCATTCCCAAACTTCGTGCCAAACCCGCTTGAGCATGCTTCGTCGCAACGTACACAGCTTCATCCGAGCGCGCTTTAACGCTACTTGTCGATCCAATAATCGTCAAGACAGATTTACGATTTTGTGTTGACATCTTACGCCAAGCCCATTGAACCAGCGGCAACGCGCCCGAAAAATTAACTTCCGCCATACTGCGAACGCTCGGTTGATCTTCAAAATTGCCACGCCAGCCATATCCAGCCGCCCACACAAATTGATCAATATCATCGCCGTTTAAAATCTGCTCGATTCGCGCCGACGCCGCTTCCACTTGATCCGAATAATACACATCCAGAGGAAAGCCCTCACCGTGCTTCTGCGGATTATGAGTTTTACCTAAAACCAGCACACGCTCGCCGCGTTCCCGCAGCTGCTTTGCCATTTCTAATCCAAGCCCACTCGTCCCACCAAGAATAATATGCATATGGTTATTATAGCAATGGCAATATTAAATGTAAATTCCGTATCTAAGCCTCGGCCAAGCTTCTGCCAGTTCCTCAGCTGAAAACTCCTTGACAGAACCCAGCTCTTGTAAAGGCGTTTCCAAACAAATCCCAACAGCCACGGCAGCCACTCGCCCCATGAGATATTTCGCATTATCTGAAGAAAAATAGGCATCCTTGTCGAAATCCCCTTTCATTCTGCCGAAAGACTGCACACCCAGCTTATCTCGCCAGCTTCGCAACTCAATCCTATCATACGGAAACTGAGATGGCGATTGTATGGATGTAGACTGACTAGGGAGACGCTTCTCCGCTAATTCAACGTGTCCCGAATATTTATCATCACGACTAGCCAATATTATGCCCATGTCAAAAATCCGACCTTCTCCAATAGCTAATCTGGTCAATAGTGTAAATAGCGAATTCTCATCGACTTTACTAAGGTCGCCCCCCCCCGACGATATTCTCGATTTCAACTATGGCGCCGTAATTATCAGTTTTCTTCATACGTTAAACCTTATACATTAGCTATATCAATCAAGAGATACGCCGCCTGTACTTTTTTCCATGCCTGATATTCTATACTATTTTATGTAAAAAGTCAATACTATTCTGTCGGCAAACTCTTTGCGCCACAAAGCTTCTGCCACTTCAAATGCACTTTATATCGAAGCGGCGCGCCCGACTCGCTCTCTTGGAGTCGCAACTCTTCAGGATACATAAACGTCACTTCGTCCGCATCGACGCCCGCTGAAAAATCAAAATTTTCCGTCCACACACGACAAGAAAAACAAATTTGGTTAGCGTCAATTCGCTCAATATAAATCTCGTCCGACGCGTCAAAAAGCTGATAGCGAAGATTGCCCTTATAGCCAACTTCTTCATACAATTCCCGCTTCAAAGCCGACTCAAAAGTTTCACCATAATCCATTCCGCCGCCAGGAAGATCCCAAAGCGGTCGCCCATCCTCTTTAACAACCAAAATTTGCCCAGCATCATTATAAATCAGAGCCTTTATGGAAATGCGATACAGACAATCCAGATGATCTGTGCCGTCTAGATTCTGCGTAATGATATGTCCTTTGGTAATTTGTCATGAGAGTCATTATACCACACCCGAACGCCAGATAGCTGACACCATTTCACCTACAGTATATTCTGTCTTTCCAATATCCATGATTAACTACTCATTGGGTGTTAACACGTTGGGGATTATCTAATTTATGATACTCTTTTATTTTACTGGCATATTCAGTCAAAAGATTCTTTGAATAAATTTTTTCATTTTTTGAATTTCTAACTTCTTTCCAAAGAATAGAAGCTACTTTTAATTTATTCGAATAGTTGCGACTATTTTCGTCTGCACTAAAATCCTTTAAAAATTGATTCCATTGACAAACCGAATTATCATACTTGGCATAATCTGATTTCCCATAATAAACTTTTAGCATATCTTGAATGGTAAAACTCAAATCATTTTCTTTTTTTACTTTTCTCCAAGCAGTGGCCATATCAGCATTAAATTTAAATGGTGAGACATCTGTTAAAATTGAGAAATATTCTCTAAAGTGCGTATTAAAGGAAAACCCGCATTCAAGTAATGGAGTATCTAAGGTAATAGTTTCTACTCGTTTCTTTTCATTTTTTATTGATGACTTTTTAATCAAATTACCCTTAAAGTACTGCTCAATAATGTGATTGAGTTCCTGTTTTGTGCCTTTATATTCTAATCCTAATGACTTGCATATCTGCGAAAGTTCTTCACGATACCAATAGTATTTATTAAACTCGTCAAACGATGTAATTTTATCAAACTCAGGTCTACTTTTTGTCAATATTGTAGCTCCTTAAACCCAATTTACTTTTTTTCATCTCTAGTATCTATAGCTATAGCTCCTCAACCTTCAC